>UMDR01068363.1_pt1 | contig 17424 bp, 13 predicted proteins | sample 1964541 | NCBI WGS metagenome assembly UMDR01 (sample SAMEA4835999, study PRJEB28245) | human gut metagenome | biome: gut microbiome; material: fecal sample | place: Denmark | collected 2008 | reverse complement strand
CTCAATAGTCAATAGTGCATATTGCAATAAAATATATTTTTATAATATCTTCTTTTCGTCTTTTTATATAGCTTTTTGTTGCCATTGTCACGCAAAAATGGTATACTATAGCTAAATTACATGATTCTTGAAGTACAACATAATTTCTAAGATACAAAGGAGTACTTATGGCTAAGAAGATTCTGTTTTCATTTGAAGTTAAACCCGGAATGGTAATTGCCGAGGATTTATACAATCCGGCCGGACAGCTTGTCCTTCCTGCCGGTTTCGTGCTTGATGAACCGACCATATCAAAGCTTGAATATTATACAATTCTTGAGGTGCCGATTGATGACAGTCCTGCTCCGGCGGCGAAGCCTGCCGCTCCTGTCAAGGCAGCCGCTCCATCCAATGACAGTTATTCGGACAAGATAAAAAAGAGCGAGGATTTCAAGCATTTCAAGGCTGAGTATGAGGCTTCAATAGGCAACCTGACTTCTGTTGTCACGAAGTCCATAGCATCCGGTCAGCCGATTGATACGAACTCCATATATGCTGATACAGCAGAGCTTATTAACTCATCAAAAAATACCATTCATATCTTTGACATAATACATAATCTCCGCAATTATGACGATATCACATCCACCCACAGCCTGAATGTTGCTCTTATATCCAATATTCTTGGCAAGTGGCTCGGTATCACGGGCGACGACCTTAAGGTACTCACTGTTGCAGCACTTCTTCACGATATTGGAAAATTCACAATACCTACTGAGATTCTCAACAAGCCGGGCAGACTTTCCGACGAAGAATATCAGCTTATGAAAGAGCATGTAAAGAGAGGCTATGACATACTCAGGAACCAGCCTCTCGATATAAGAATCAAGGAGGCATGTCTTCTCCACCATGAACGCTGTGACGGCTCCGGATATCCTTTCCATGCCGACGCCGCAAGAATTACTCCTTTCGCCAAGATTATTGCCATAGCCGATGTATACGATGCCATGACTGCATCAAGAAGCTATCGCGGTGCATTTTGTCCGTTTGACGTCATCGAGATGTTCGATAAGGAGGGACTTAACAAGTATGATCCTCACTACCTTATGACATTCCTCAACAGAATATCTTCCACCTACCTGCACAATAATGCACGTCTGAGTGACGGCCGCGTCGGTGAGATAGTGATGATTAACTCTATGTGTCTATATCGTCCGATGATAAAAATAGGAAATGAATTTATTGACCTTCTCAAGCATCCGGAACTTAAAATTGTTGCTATTGTATAACAGACGATACGAACAAGTCATTCTCTTCAGACGACTTGTTCGTATTTTATTTTCCATTTCTTTGCAAATCCATTGACATCTAAATTTTATTACTATATATTTAATAGTATAGAGACTAGGCTTTTATTCCTAGTTTTTTTCAAGACTAGGACTTACAACCCGAAAAAATATTATAAGGAGACATTATTATGGAAGAAAAACTCAGGCACTTGAGCATTGAAAAGAAGCTTCGCTATGGTTTTACAAGCATTCTTATAGCAACAGCGATAATTTTCATTGCAGCAATCGCATCACTCGTAACCGTTATGATTCAGTTCAGGAACTTTTACACAACAGCATACGAGAACGACGTTCTCCAGATGGAGATAAGAAAGGATATTCAGGTTGTCGGTAAGATGGTTCTGTGGTCACTGACAACAGACGACGCGGCAACTACAACCGAGAAGCTCGACCTCGCTGGCCAGTATGCAAACAACGTCGTTACCAACATAGAGGCCCTTGAGAGCAGCTATCACAACAAGGCAATCATTACCGAGCTCAACACCGCAGTAGCAGACTTAAATGCATCAAGAACAGAGCTTATGACACTCGCAAGAGCCAACAATAACACAGAAGCTCTTGAGATATTCAACAGCACATACAACGACCTCACCGAGAAAGTTCAGGACATTCTTATTAAAATAGGTAATAATTCCTCTGCAACCGCTGATAAGGATTATATGACTTCCCTCGTCGTAGGTCTTATCGCCGTATTTGCGGTCATCGCCATCTTTATAGTTGCAATTATTATCTCCTCAAAGATTCGTAAGGCTATCGTTAGAATCATCATTCAGCCTGTTGAGCAGCTTGAAGCAGCAGCAACCAAGTTAAGAAACGGTGAACTCGACGTTGACATTACATACACATCCGAAGATGAATTTGGTTCACTTGCCAACAACATCAAGGAGAGCTGCCATGCACTCCACGCCATCGTAACAGATGCCGGATATATTCTCACAGAGATGTCCAACGGCAATTTCAATATTGCAACCAAGATTGAAGACCAGTATGTCGGAGAATTCGTATCCCTCGTCACAGCAATGAGAAAGCTTAACAGACAGCTCAATGAGACATTAGGAAGCATCAGCACAGCTTCAGATCAGGTATCAATCGGTTCCTCACAGCTCGCCGAGAGTGCACAGTCACTTGCTGAGGGTGCAACAGAGCAGGCAGGCGCTATCGAAGAGCTCACAGCTACAATTGAAAATGTTACCAACACGGCAGCCAACTCTGCCAAGTCCGCTGAATCCGCAGCAACAATGGCTAAGGAAGCTCAGGACAATGCAGCTAAGAGCCAGACAGACCTTGCAGAACTTACTGAGGCTATGCAGCGTATCAGTGAGACATCACTTGAGATTCAGAATATTATCGGAGATATTGAAGACATCGCATCGCAGACTAATCTCCTCTCACTCAATGCTTCCATTGAGGCAGCAAGGGCAGGCGATGCCGGAAGAGGTTTCGGCGTCGTAGCTGACCAGATTGGTAAGCTTGCAGATGACAGTGCCAGGTCAGCAGTCAACACAAGAGAGCTTATTGCAAAGTCTATTCAGGAAGTTAAGAACGGCAACGCAATCACGAAGAAGACTGTTGCAGTACTCAACGATATCCTTGAGAGTATGAAGATATTCGCTTCTGCAGCAGAGGCATCCAATGAGGATTCCAAGAACATGGCTCGTATGCTAGAGGAAATCGAGAAGGCTATAGATCAGATTTCTGAGGTTGTACAGAGCAACTCCGCTTCCGCAGAGGAGACATCTGCTACAAGTGAGGAGCTCTCCGCACAGTCAGATACTCTTAAGGAGCTCGTTTCTAAGTTCCAGCTCAGAGAAGAATAATCGGTGTTATACACCGTAAAAAAAAGAGTTACAGTTTCAAATTGAAGCTGTAACTCTTTTTTACTGCTATAATCGCAATTCCGTTATGATGTCTTGAGCACGAACTTACGAATCTCTTTTTCGCTCTGCACATACTCAATCTTAGCTCCGAGCTCTCTGAGCTTGATATCAAAGTCCTCATATCCTCTTAAAATATACTTGATGTCATCAACTATCGTAACTCCGTCTGCTGCAAGTCCTGCAAGCACAAGAGCCGCTCCGGCGCGCAAATCCGGAGCTGTAACCTCTGCGCCTGTATATCTCTCAACGCCCTTTACAATGGCTGTATTACCCTCTACAGTGATGTCAGCACCCATCTTGGCAAGCTCATCGACATACTTAAATCTGTTCTCGAAGATTCCCTCTGTAACGATACTGGTTCCCTTCGCAAGCGCAAGGACAACCGTTATCTGAGGCTGTACATCCGTCGGAAATCCGGGATAAGGAAGAGTCTTTACATTGGTATACTTCATATTGCGATAACCGACAACGCGCACGGCATCATCGAACTCGGACACCTCACAGCCTATCTGTGTAAGCTTAGCCGTGATAGCCTCTAAATGCTTAGGAATAACATTCTTGATCAGAACATCTCCCCCCGTGGCGGCTGCGGCGCACATGAACGTGGCAGCTTCTATCTGATCCGGAATAATCGAGTAAGCTGCTCCATGAAGCTTCTGGACACCCTTAATTCTTATGACATCCGTACCTGCACCCTTGATATTTGCACCCATGCAGTTAAGAAGATTGGCAACATCGACCACATGCGGCTCCTTAGCGGCATTCTCTATTATCGTGCTTCCTTCAGCAAGCGTTGCTGCAAGCATAATGTTGATTGTCGCGCCAACAGACTCCATATCAAGGTATATATGGCTTCCCACAAGCCTGTCCGCCGTTGCCGTAATCATTCCGTATGCTGTATCTACCTCAGCCCCCATCGCCTTAAAGCCGTTGATATGCTGGTCTATCGGTCTTGTTCCGATATTACAGCCTCCCGGAAACGCGACATGTGCATCCTTGTATTTTCCAAGAAGAGCACCGAGGAGGTAATATGAACCTCTAATCTTCTTAGCTTTTTCATAGTCCACAATTGTCGTATTGATAAGAGCGCCGTTAATTCTGAATGTGTGTCTGTCTACACGGTCAACAACTGCACCAATACTTGCCACAGCGCCCAAAAGCACCTGTATATCACTCACATCCGGAACATTCTCTATAGTCACTGTCTCGTCCGCCATAATTGCCGCAGCAATAATTGCAAGTGCCGCATTTTTAGCTCCGATAATATTCACTTCACCACTTAAGGGATTACCACCCTTAATCACATACTGTTCCATCACATACCTCTATGTCAAATGTCATATTCGTACCCGCTTAAACATTGGTTTTCGCACTATATCTATCCTATTATAGCATAAAAGCTGTTTTTGTAAAGGCTATTTTTAGATAATACGATTCACCGTTAAATTAATAAAGCAGAGGAAGATATCTCTCCCTCTGCTCTATATTATGCGTATTACTTGTTCAAATAATTCTTAGGATTCTGTGAATTACCCCAAAGCAGAACTTCAAAGTGGAGATGTGGTCCTGTTACATTACCACTCGCACCTGAAAGAGCTATTCTCTGTCCCTGTGAAACTGTCTGCCCGACAGATACCTCTATCGAACTTAAGTGACCATATCTTGTTGTAATTCCATTTCCATGACTGATATCAACACACCAGCCGTATCCGCCGTTCCAGCCTGCAAGTGTTACCGTACCACCACATGAAGCCTTGACAGCCGTTCCCATCGGTACATATAAATCAATACCTGAATGGAAGCTTCCAACCTGACCTGATACAGGATGGACTCTGTAGCCATAGTCAGAAGTAATCTGCATTGTGCTTACCGGATTGATAAATGTAGGAGGAATAAGTGTTCCTCTCTCAATCACTGTAGGTGTAGCCTCAGTGATTATCGTCTGGCAGATAATCTCTCTGTCATACTCAACTCTGTTCGAGGAACTCACAACAGCTATAACCTCTCTGTATCCCGGCGTTCCCTGTGTAACCACATTCTGCTGTCCCTGATACATGCCGTTATTGTCAATATATACAACATCCGCCTGATACTCTTCGCTGTAAGTAACCTCTTCCTTAACCACAATCGAAATCTCCGGTGTAGGAACCGTGATTGTGAGAAGGTCACCCGGCATAATCACACTATTCTCATCAAGGTTCTCATTGAGAGCATATAACTCATCAAGAGAAATATTAGTCTTATCTGCAATGGCTGTAAGACAGTCACCCTGAACTACTTCGTAGGTGCCCTTCTCAGCCTTCTCCTTGGTTATCTCCTCGAGTGCTTCCTCAACGGTCATAACTTCGTTGGCGTTACCGCTTGTCTCAATAACCTCAACATTCTCGGCAAAGCCAACATAGAGAACTCCGTCCTCGAATACCGTCTCATCCGTAACCTGTACCGTGTCCGTTCCGTCGATTGTTGCAAGAACCTTCGCCGCCTCATTCATAGCTATATCCGCTGTGGTCACATTGACTGTTCTTCGTGACATTCCGTTCGATGTACTGTCAACAAGCTCAACCTGAAAGCCCTCGGCAGCTTCTCCGGCAATTCTGTTCTTGGCAGCCTCTAACAGTGCAATAACATCAGCCTCGCTTCTTACCGTAACCATAAAATCATCGATACGAACTGTATATGCCATATTATCAGGAACGAATGCCGTGGCAGATACCACATTATATAATACGTTCTCAAGCTCTGTCTCATCAAGAAGCTTTCCCGTAACGTTCTCGTCTGCGTAGACCTCAAGATCCGTGTCCGCGTAAACTATCGTTCCATGTTCTTCATTAAGTCTGTTTCTGACCGCCTGAAGTGCTGTCCTTGCAGCATCCTCCGAGTCAGTAACCGCAACCGGTGTTCCATTGAACACAACCGTGTATCCTGCCGTTCCCTGTGCCATCCGGCTGCTGACCTCCGCCTGTACCGGAGATGTAAAACGTGTTGCAAATGGTATAACAAATATAACAAATAAGCAAGCAGCTACTGCAACCTTCAGATAAATATTCTTCAATTTTCTGTACTGCCTGGTAAACTTCATATCATCCTCCAAAAAATGTAAGAACTTACTTAACAATTTTGTAACAAATACATACTACCAAGAATTCCTTGATTTGTAAAGATTTTTTTATAAAAAACAGGATATTTTTTACGCATATTGTTACAAATTGTTACAAACATTTGAATATTTTTGTTAATATTTTCCACTAAGCTCTCACTAAGGATGCAACCGCCCTCGCTGTATCTGCAAGATTTCTTCCCTGCTCGTCAACAGTATAATCAGCATACTTTTCATACAGAATGCACCGCTCATCATACAGGTCCTTAAGTGTCTGACCCTCCTTTAACACTACGCCGCGCCCCTCAAGGTTGGACAATCTCTCGTTAATCATCTCATAGGAGGCCTTTAAATATACAACCGTTCCTATTTCCTTGAAATGTCTCATGGCATTTCCGCCGTATACAACGCTTCCACCCGGTGCAATCACGGAATGTTCCGCCTCAAGCTCTGCGTTTATTCTGTCCTCTATATGCAGGAATCCGTCATTGCCTTCGGCGGCAATTATTTCCTTCAGAAGTCTTCCCTCCTTTTCCTGAATAACAAGGTCAGTATCTATGAAGTGATAACCGAGAATCTTTGCGAGAACCACTCCGACCGTACTCTTTCCTACTCCGGGCATACCTATAAGTATGACATTATCTTTTTTCATGCTTCTTAACATCCTTTCGCTTTGGATTTTTCTTTTTGACCGAGACAGGTTTTTGAACCGAAAATCCGAATCTTCCGAGCTTTTTCCCAAGTTCAAAATATTCGCCATGCGAATATGCCACAAGCCCCGACGCATTGAGGTTAAATCTTCCGTTCTCATCCATATATCTGTCATCTACATTGACATTTACAACCTTGGCAAGGAACATCGTGTGGCTTCCGAGAGGCTGCTCGCTGACAACACGGCACTCAATATTCACCGGGCTCTCCATAATTCCCGGTGCCTTAACTTCCTTAGACTCTGCCTCATGAAGCTTCATCTCGGCAAATTTATCCACGTCCCGTCCCGAACGCACTCCACAAAAATCCGTGGCATACACAAGCTCCTTGGTGACGAGATTTATTACGAACTCACCCGTCTCCCTGATAATATCATAGGAATATCTCTCAGGTCTTACGGATATTGACACCATGGCGGGATTGGTATTCGTCGTCCCTGCCCATGCAACCGTTATAATATTCGCTTTTTCGTTCTCCCTGCCGCAGCTCACCATCACCGCAGGAACAGGGTAGAGCATATTGCCCGGCTTCCAGCTTATCTTTCCCATATATGTTTCCTTTTCTAAATTATTCATTTGACAAAACCGTCAGAATCTCCGGAATGAGCTGCTTTTTACGTGATACCACACCCTCAAGCCTGTACACGCCATCCTCAAGCTTAGGAGCATCAAATCCGTTCTCAATCACATCACCGGCTCCATTGCCGAGTGCGATGAGAAGTGTCTCCGTCGCGATCATGTTCGTGAGCATGAAAAAAATCATGTTAATACCCTGGCTTGCGAGCTGTTCCTTCATGTATGGCATGATCTTATCTTTAATGTCAAGCAGCTCTTCTTCATCCATCGACGATATCTGTCCGACTCCGAAGTTAATGTCATTTACAGAAAATTTCTTGTAATCCTGTGAGAAAATCTCCTGCGGGGTTTTGTCCTTTAAATTGCTTCCTGCACGGAACATCTTTACGGCATACTCCTCAATATCTATTTCCGCCTTTCCTGCAAGTGCCTTCGCCGCCGCCACATCAGCAGGCGTGCAGGTCGGCGAGCGGAACATAAGTGTATCCGAAAGTATTGCCGAGCACATAAGCCCTGCTGTCTTTTTGTCTATATCCACATGGTTCTCATTGTACATCTGATATATGATTGTCGCCGTACATCCAAGCGGCTGATTGCGGAAAAATACAGGATTCATAGTCTCAACCGCACCAAGCTTATGATGGTCTATAATCTCAAGAATTTCTGCCTGGTCTATTCCATCGACAGCCTGCTTAGCTTCATTATGATCGACCATTATAATCTGCTTTTTGCCCATCCCGAGAAGATTTCTTCTGGAAATCATTCCTATATAGCGCCCCTGTTCGTCATGAACCGGGAAGTCACGGTGTCTTTTTTTAGCCATTACCTGGCGCACCTCATCAGTGTACGCCTCGGTACTGAAGGTTATAAGGCCCTCAGTTCTCATAAAAAAACTTATAGGCACAGACTGATTTATGAGTCTTGACGCCGTGAACGTATCATGCGGCGTGCTTATGATTGTACAATGATTCTCAACAGCAAGCTTTTTTATGGTCATCGAGACCGGGGCACCCTCGCACACAACAATACAGCCTGCCTGCATCTCAATCGCACAGAGCTGCGACTCATAGCGGTTTCCGAGAATTACTATATCCCCCATCTTTATATATGATTCCATAAGGTCCGGATTTGCCGCCGCAACAAGCACCTTTCCTCTGTCAAACACATGATGCTCATCTCCTATTATGAGTTCACCGTCAAGCGTCTCGACAATATTTCTGCACACCGTTCTCGCCGTAGACAGCGTTGTGCTGTCGTGCACATCCATGTAAGATGTCGCAATATCCGCAATTGTTATAAGTCCCTCAAGCTTATTGTCCTTGGTTATCGGAAGTGTTACAACTCCCATGTCCCTCATAAGCTTCCATGCCGCCTTTATCGAGATGTTTCTGTCAACCCCGTCAATTTTTCGAATCTCAATGTCCTTTACCTGACTCTTTACATCCGTGACATACTGAGGCGCGCTCATACCAAACTGCTTCAGGACATACTGTGTCTCCTCATTAATCTGCCCTGCGCGGAGCGGTACATACTCTGTCTCAGCATCAATTATATTTTTGAGTCCGGCATATGCTATTGCCGAACAGATAGAGTCCGTGTCCGGGTTCTTATGTCCGATAACGACTACTTTCTTTTTCTCCATAATCAATCCTCACTCATAAGCAATTTTAATGTCTGTGCAGTCACTTTCATTTCAGATGCTCAGTCACATAGTCATATCCATTGAGAATAATCGCCGCATGATCCGCCGATATAAGGTTATTGCTCACTATCTTATAGTCCTTCTTCACAAGCAGATGTCTGCTGTCCGTTGTCACAAGAACTCTCGCCGTCGGGCGAATGTCCCCGCATTCAAATCCAATATCAAAAAATTCTTTTCTTACCTCAGGAGTGCTGTCAGCAGCCTCTCCCGCCTTCTCAACCCGCATTGAGAACCAGCCTGCATCCGCAGCATCATCCCCCGCCGTCGCGGTGAGTTTTCCCTCCTCCTCAACAAATACATACGCCGTGGTGATAATTCTCGTTCTCGGATCGCGGTCGTAATCCCCGTAGCTTCCAAGCTGAACGCCCTTCACGCCCTTAAGTCCGGTCTCCTCCTCAAGCTCTCTCGCCGCAGCATCCTCAAGATTCTCTCTGAAATCAACGAATCCTCCCGGAAGTGCCCACCAGCCTATTGAAGGATGGTTTCCTCTCTTTATAAGCAGAAGCTTTCCAAGTCTCTTATGTCCATTCTCCTCCACATAAGTAAAAATAAGATTGTCAACCGTGTTAGCCGGTGTATCATAAAGCTTAGGATTATACTCCTCAAGAAAGGTCTTAAGATCCAGCCCCTGTGCGTTTCTCTCACCGGTTCCAAGATACTGCTCATATTTTTCAAGATACATAGCCTGCCTCCTTATCAAAAATAAAAGACTCTTCGTCCACAGCATTACGCATGACGAAGAGTCTTATGGACTCCATATATTATATTAGAAAATTGCTATTGTTACAAGCCAATTTACAAACCAAAGTCCTGCACAGATAATTCCGACTGAGTAAACAAAATTCTTGTTCTCTCTAGGAAGAATCTTAACAATACCGATGCCTGTAAGGTAGAGCATCATACCGCTGATGGCTGTTGTTATCACACTGAAAATTACACCAAAGAATGAGTGTGTAAGAACGAGCTGTAAAAGCTTAACAACGGTAAATACCAAAAGCGGAAGTGCCGGTATAGCAAATACACTGAGTGCTGTCTTAAAGTTGACCTCCTGCTTCTGGACGAACTTTCCACATACCCAGATAAGTCCTGCAAGTGCCGCCGGTATTGCTATCCACCATAAGACTGTACAGAATATTGCCTTGAGCCAGTCAGCGATTCCGTAGGAACCATACTTAGCTGTCCATACAATCATTCTTATAATCTTATAAACAAGCTCCGCTGCCGCATTAACCACAACAAGTCCCGCAACCGTGGCAAGTGAATGCTCACCTACAACTGCCCCACTCGCCTCAACCGGATTCTTAACGAACTCCTTGGCGAATGCCAGCATGCCCTTGGAAATCTCAGTAGCCTGCTCCTTGGTTATGATAGGCTTAGCTGCCGGCTGCGCCGCTGCTGTTGCAGCCTCCGGTGCCTGCTGCTCTGTCTGTGGCTGTGCATTCTCAGCCTGCACATTCTCTGCCTGTGGCTGTGCATTCTCTGTCTGACAGTTACATACTTCACCGTCCTGAAGAGGTCTTCCACACTTTGTACAAAACTTCATTAATAATGTCCTCCTATCTCCTGCCCCTGTAATGTGATAAAACATTACCCTAAGAATACACCATCACAACATTTCTTATCAATAGTCCTTATGCCACATATTGCAGCAAAGCTGCTTCATTAACTGGTCTTTGCAAGTGCCTTGAACTGAGCGGCGTAAAGATTGTAGTATGCTCCCCCGGCTGCAAGAAGCTCCTCGTGGCTTCCCTCCTCCTTAATCCGTCCGTCATCAATGACAAATATTCTGTCTGCATTCTTAATGGTAGAAAGTCTGTGTGCGATAACAAACGAAGTTCTGCCCGCAAGCATTGCCTCTATGCCTTGCTGCACAAGCGCCTCCGTGTGAGTGTCAATGCTCGAAGTCGCCTCGTCAAGTATGAGTATCTGAGGCTTGCTGAGCATCGTTCTCGCAAAGGCGATGAGCTGTCTCTGTCCGTTAGAAAGCCTTGTTCCACGCTCATTGATTTCAGTATCATATCCTTTTTCAAGCTTCGATATGAAGTCATGTGCGTGAACGGACTTGGCAGCCTCAATAATCTCCTCGTCCGTGGCATCAAGCTTGCCGTAACGGATATTGTCCTTGATTGTTCCCGAGAACAGGAAATTATCCTGCGTCATTATGCCCATCTGCTCTCTGAGGCTCTTAAGCGTCACCGACTTTACATCGGTATCATCGACAAGCACCCTTCCCTTGGTAGCATTATAAAAACGGCTTATAAGATTGATAACTGTTGATTTACCCGCTCCTGTAGGACCTACAAGTGCTATAGTCTCTCCCTGCTTAACCTTGAAGCTTACATCCTTTAAGACCATAACATCAGGCTCATCAGAGTAGGCAAACGATACATGGTCGAACTCAACCCTTCCCTCAATCTTGTGAAGCTTAACCGCACCCTCCTCGTCGCGGATGTCAGGCTCGGTATCAAGGATATCGAACACTCTCTCTGCAGCCGAGATGTTGGTGATAATCTTATTATAGAAGTTAGCCAGATTTCTTATAGGGCTCCAGAACATTGACAGGTACGATGTGAATGCCATGAATGTACCGACGCCTACTGTTCCGACACCGAGAACCCTGATTCCGATAAAGTACAGTAAAAATCCGCCCACACCCCAGCTTATCTCAATCGTAGGGCTGAACATATCCGACACTCTCACCGCACCGACAAACGCCTTCTTCTGCTCATCTACGAGCTCACTGAAGCTCTCAAGTGACTCATCCTCCGCCGCAAAGCTCTGCACAACCCTGATTCCCGAGAGGTTCTCGTGAAGATATGCGTTCATGTTCGAGGTCTTCTTGCGGAATGACTGCCATCTCTTGTGTCCGAGCTTCTCTATAATCGACATGGCAGCTATAAGAAAAGGAAGCGTCACAAACGATGCGAGCGCAAGCTTCGGGTTCTTGACAAGCATTATGACCGCAACAGCCACGAGCGTTATAAAGTCGGGAATGAGCGTTGTCACGCTGTCCGAAAGTATATTTTTTAACGAATTGACATCTCCGATTACCCTCGCGAGAATCTTTCCCGTAGGTCTTGTGTCGAAAAAGTGGAAGCTCAACTTCTGAATGTGCTCATAGACTGCCTGCCTTATATCAAGAAGCACCTGATTGGATATCTTTGCAAGCATGTACATACGAAGCTTGATTCCTGCCACATTTATCACATTGAGTCCGACGCCGAACAGGCAGAGAAGCATAAGTCCCTTCATGTCCTTGTTGGCAATGTGGACGTTAACCGCACGCTCTATGATGAGCGGGTTAATAAGATTGATTGCGATTGTAACGCACATTATGAGCAGCACAAGCACAATCTTTTTCCCGTATTTGAGCAGATAGCGGTAAAGACGCATGAGCGTGTCAAGCTTTAATACCTCCTTCTGTTCCTCGTCCTCTCTGAAGGAATTAACCGACATTTGTTGTCACCTCCTCTAAAAAGTTGGAAGCGGAATACTGTGCGTTATAGGTATCATAGTAGATGCCCTTCATCGCCATGAGCTCATCGTGCGTTCCCCTCTCGGCAATGCTTCCGCCCGACAGGACAATAATCTCGTCAGCCTGCTTTACCGCGGAAATCCGGTGCGCAATGATAATCTTTGTCGTATCCTTCATCGCATCAAGCTCCTTCTGAATCTCATACTCCGTCTCCATGTCAAGAGCCGATGTCGAGTCATCAAGTATAAGCACCGGAGCCTGCTTTGCAATGGCTCTTGCAATACTGATACGCTGCTTCTGTCCACCCGACAGACCGACACCTCGCTCACCAACTACAGTTTCATATTTATCGCCGAGCTTACCGATAAATCCCGCGGCTCTCGCGGACTGCGCCGAAGCCTCAATAAGATCATCCGTTATGCTATCCCTGCGTCCTATACTGATATTCTCCTTAATTGAATCGGAGAAAAGAAACACATCCTGCATGACAACCGACAGATTGCGGCGAAGGCTCTCCGTCGTGATGTCCTTCACGTCATTGCCGTCAAGCATTACCTTTCCATCGGTCGCATCGTAGAAGCGCTCCATAAGATTGATAATCGATGTCTTTCCCGAACCCGTCACGCCCATGATTCCGAGCGTCCTTCCGGCAGGCACCTTAAACGAAACATCTTTCAAAACCTGTGTGTCATTGATATTAAAGGACACATTCTCAAAGGCAACCTCTCCCTTCGCTCTTCCAATGTCCTTCGCGCCGTCCTTATCGGCAATCTCAGGCTCCTCACTCCATATCTTTCTTATCTTCTTTGCGGATGCAAGACCGCTCGCCATATCGGCACTCAGCCAGCCTATCATCTCCATCGGCCAGATGATGTTGTTCGCGTACTCGGTAAACGCACCGAGGTCGCCGAGGCTTATCTTATCCATGATTACAAATCCACCTCCGACAAGCACAACGAGCAGCAGCAGAAGTCTCGTCAAAAATGAAATGTTAGGATTGTACCTGAGAGAAATCTTTGACTGCTTCATGCTGAGATCATAATAGTTATTATTATGCTTCTTAAACTTCTCAATCTCATAATCCTCTCTCGCAAATGCCTTGACGACGCGCACACCCGTGAGATTCTCCTGAACAACCGTCGTGAGTGCCGCATTCTCCTCCGACAGATCATCGTACACCTTGCCTATCTTCTTCTCGAGTGCAACCGCATGGTACGCCACAATAGGCATGATGACTATCGGAATGATTGTGAGCACAGGGCTTATGCTTATCATGCAGACAAGCACGCCTATTGTGTGAATTGTGCATTCAATAGCTAACATTCCGACATATCCGAGTGCATTCCAGACATTGTCGACATCGTCCTTCACGCGCGCCATCAGCTCACCTGTATTGTTCTTATCAAAGAATCTTATCGAAAGCTTCTGAACATGCTTGAACAGTCCCACTCTTATTTTGCTTCCTATACTCATGCTGGTATAGTCAAAAACAAATTCCTTTACAAACTGGAACACCGCCCTCGCAAATCCTATCGAGAGCAGTCCGAACAACAGCTTCATGAGGAGCTGTGTCTGTCCGTCCACAATGACATCGTCGATGAGCGACCTCGTTATGAACGGATATATCATGTCAAGACCGATACTGCATACCATCGCAGCAAGCGCAATCAGGTACATATACCAGCTTCTTGCGATGTAGTTTCTCAACTTCATAAATTACCTCCCTCTCTGCCGGTTTCTTCGCACCGGCATGAATTTTTCAATGTGCCCCGAATAGATACATACGCATGCTGCTGTGTCCTATGACACAAGAACAAAGAATGTGCCTTGGTACATTCTTGCGCCTGCGGCGGTCGCTTGCGACACCTACATTGTACGCCGCAGTGCGCATCCCCGCGGAGCGTTTTTGTGTAATAGGAACGAATTTTCCTATTACACAAAAAAGCCGCACGGTCAGAACGACCATACGGCTTCCATTCATGCAAATAGCCCTTGTCAGTATCAAATATCATATAACCCACTGTGCTATATAACCATCAATACCCACCCACGCTGTTATGCTGTATGTATATCCGAGGCAGTCCCGATAACGTATAATGTTAATGTTACATTTCTTAACTTAATCATCGTGTACTGCCTCCTTTCTTTTATTATCGTTTTGTGATTCTTAAGTCTTTTTCAGAATACGCTTCATGGTATTAAATGTCAACTGTTTTTTTAGAGAATTTTTATCAATATTTTATATGGCTGTGTTTAACTCTGTTTTATCACCCATTTCCCTTTACGGTTGGTACCCTCACGCTCTATTATGCCTTCTTTCTGCATCTTACGAATATAATACTTTAATGTATTAATATTCATCACAAGTCTTTCTGCAAGAATTTTTTGGGAAATTGTTGGTTCTTCATCAATAAGTATTAATATCTCCTTCTCAACACCTTGTATCCAAATGGATTGGGTGGTCGATTGGGTGGATTGGGTGGTCGATTGGGTGGTCTGAATATCATGTTTGTTTTTTTCAACATTATTATCACTTACACTATTTTCATCCAACGCAACAATAATCCTGAACACATCCCCCTCATCGAACTCAGGTTCCATTCCCGAATAATATCTACTATACTTGTAGAGATTTCTCACGCCAGAGCCCAACTGGTCAGCATATCCGATGTTGCGGAAAAATGCGGCGATAATCGGATTCTTTGGATTCGGCTCTATATTATCAGGCGTAAGAGCCTCCACCTTGGACGCTCTGTTGGCATTCTCCGTATACATCCGCGCACTCTCAATCACAAACTTAGCCTGATATGAACTTGTGTACTCCCTATGTATAAGCGTATTTGCTATTATCTCGCGGACTATTATATTGCGCAGGCTTTTCCTCTGATCCTGTTCAAGATAAAACTTATCCGGCAAATGTTTTCTTCCAAAATCCATCAGCCGCTCATAGCTCTCAATCAAGTTCGTCTTTATAATCTCACGATCATCATATCGGTCAACGTCGACCCTGCGAAGAAGCGCATCCGTAACATAAGCGGGAACAACATCCGCTATAACATCATCTTTTCCAAGAAGCATTACCGCGGCAAGATTAAACCCCGATGCTCCCGTCACGCGGTCCGTTGCATAAAGCCTCGCGGATTTTAACAGTTCCTCATCAGACATATTATTCCATGGATTCCCGGGGCTGTTATTCGCTGCCATAGTTCGTATTCTTGGAAGCAGATCAAGTCTCAAATCCCCCATTCCAACATACGGAAATATCTTCTTCTCCGTATATATTTCCTGCTTTCTAATATACATCTGCGCAATCTGTGCCGTAGCCGTAATCTTCACGTCAGAATCATTTACCCTGTCATATATTACCTTCCTGAAGCTATGAACCTCCGCACTTGGCATTATATGAACATGAATTATCGTTTTCCCTTCATATTTAACTATCTCAGGTGTGAGATATATTGTCGGTGTAAATAATAACGGATTACTTACACAACTAATAAAATTCTTCACCATATCAGGTGCAGCTTTTTCAGGTACACCGACAACAGTTCCGTCGTCCAATACCCCCATAAACAAATCTCCACCGAATCTGTTTAAAAAAGAACACACTGTCTCGTACACATCGCTCTCAATTCCATTCCCACACCGCTTGAACTCTACGGCAATGGTCTCGCCGACATTCAAAATCGTTTTTATGGTTCCTGCATCCATTCTTTCGTCTCCCCGTGCAAACTAAATCCACGCCAGAACCTGCTCCACGCTCGCGTTCACCGCACTCGCAATATTCTCAACGGACATACCCATCTTCGAGAGGACTACCGAAGTCTCCTTCTGCATCTGTGCACGCCCTTCCGTAAGTCCCTTTTCACGCCCCTGCTTCAGCGCAATCTCGCTTGCCTCCTTGGTTACCTTGTCCAAAGTCTCCTCAATTTCATCCTTCATAAGTCGTCTCAACGCTTCACACATGGTATTTTCCCTCCTTACCTTATCATACCTACACATGCTCCTGTCATTGTCTATGGGATACAAAAGCACGAATGTCCTAAATGTGAATAATTAGATTATACAGAAAAATAAGAACTATGCTTTTAGATAATAATAGCATACATTTTCACCGTTGGCAATAATTTTTATGCTTATTTTAAAAATTAGTATCAAAAAGGCTCCACACAGATTATTCTGTATGGAGCCTCCATATTATATTCAACTTCCAAGCAATCCGAACATCTCTTTGAGCTCGCGCTCTATCTCGAACGCTTTTCTGCGATTCAGTTTCCTGTCTTCAATCTGCTCTCTCGGGTATACCACCAATGTCATTGTCTGGCAATATACCTTTTTATTATCCTCGAGCCATTCTCTTGAGACTCCGTTCTCACGCTTAACCGAGAACGACAAATCAAAGCCTCTCGATTTATTTACAATATATGAACCACTTTTCCCTGCAACTATTGCATAAATATCTTCACCATCCAAATAGAACTTGATATATGCAAAATATTTCCTGTTCTCGGACACAAACTGTTGCTGGAACTGTGCTTTCCTTCCCGTCTTCCATCTGTCGGCATCCTGTTCCAAAAAGGTGTCATAGACCTTGTAATCATGCTTCTTCACAGCGTCCGGAGCATCTAACCTCTCCTTAACATCCGCCAGAGTAAATTT
>UMDR01020831.1_pt1 | contig 17672 bp, 14 predicted proteins | sample 1964541 | NCBI WGS metagenome assembly UMDR01 (sample SAMEA4835999, study PRJEB28245) | human gut metagenome | biome: gut microbiome; material: fecal sample | place: Denmark | collected 2008 | reverse complement strand
TTGCAACCCGGAATACGGGGGCAAGGGGATTTTCGCGTTTATTTTGTATGTATCGCAGATTTTCTTATCTTTGCGGCATCAACTTTTATTAATTTAATGTTTAAAGCAAAATTTTTAAGTATGAAAACTAAATTATTTCTGGCTGCTCTTGCAGTTTCATTCTCTTTTGCATTGACTTCTTGTGGTAACAAACCTGCAAATTCAGAGGTGACTTCAGAAACGGTAGAAGTAGAAACGGTAGAAGCTGCTGCGACAGCTCCTTGTTGTAAAGCTGATTCTGCTGCTTGTGATTCGACGAAAGCATGCTGCAAGGACAAAGAAGCATGCTGCAAGGACAAAGCAGATTGCGAAAAGAAAGCAGATTGCGAAAAAAAATGTGACAAAAAGTAAGCTACGGTATTTAAACGTGTAAATGAATGGGAATAAGACATGTATATGTGTTTTATTCCCATTTTTTATTATAGAAATTCACAGGATTTTGTGATATATTTATTGATAAATAGCAATTATTCTTATGGAATGATATTTTTTTGAATAAAAAAGTAACGTTTTATTTGGTGGGAAAGAAATAATCTCTACCTTTGCATCGTCAAAATATAAAAGAAGACAATAACATGAATCAATCATTTATATATATTCTATTGTGTGGTATTATTATTCTACTGGCAGGGCTTAGTGGAAGTGAGTGTCGCGTATAGATGTGTATGATGAAAATATACGAAAGCCTTTCTCACTTCCCGGTGCGAAAGGCTTTTTTGATGATGTATAATCCGATAAAAACAATAAAAAACAATGAGTGACAGATTATTTATTTTCGACACCACGCTTAGGGATGGTGAACAGGTTCCGGGATGCCAGTTGAATACAGTAGAAAAAATTCAAGTAGCGAAGGCGCTGGAAATACTGGGTGTAGATGTGATTGAAGCGGGGTTTCCCATTTCCAGTCCGGGTGATTTTAATTCAGTAATCGAAATTTCTAAAGCGGTGACATGGCCCACGATTTGTGCTTTGACACGTGCGGTGCAAAAGGATATTGATGTGGCGGTGGATGCTTTGAAATTTGCCAAGCGTAAACGTATCCATACAGGAATCGGTACATCTGATTCTCATATCAAGTATAAATTTAATTCGAACCGTGAAGAGATTATCGAGCGTGCGGTAGCAGCAGTGAAATATGCCCGTCGCTTTGTGGATGATGTAGAGTTTTATGCGGAGGATGCCGGCCGTACGGATAATGAGTATTTGGCCCGTGTGGTTGAAGCCGTTATTAAGGCAGGGGCTACTGTAGTGAATATTCCGGATACAACCGGCTATTGCCTGCCCTCGGAATACGGTGCGAAAATCAAATATCTGATGCAACATGTGGCGGGTATTGAGAAAGCGATCTTGTCTACACATTGCCATAATGATTTGGGTATGGCCACTGCTAATACGATAGCCGGAGTTTTGAACGGTGCCCGTCAGGTGGAAGTGACCATTAATGGTATTGGTGAACGTGCCGGAAATACTGCACTTGAAGAGATAGCTATGATTATCAAGAGTCATCATGAAATCGATATTGAAACGAATATCAATACACATAAAATTTATCCGACGAGCCGGATGGTATCGAGCTTGATGAATATGCCTGTACAGCCGAATAAAGCGATTGTCGGACGAAATGCTTTTGCCCATTCATCGGGGATCCATCAGGATGGTGTGTTGAAGAATGTACAGACTTATGAAATTATCGACCCGAAAGATGTGGGCATTGATGATAACTCCATTGTATTGACGGCCCGCAGTGGACGTGCTGCTCTGAAGAATCGTCTTTCTGTGTTGGGAGTGACGCTTGATCAGGATAAATTGGATAAGGTATATGAAGAGTTCTTGAAGCTGGCTGATCGTAAAAAAGATATTCATGATGATGATATTCTTGTATTGGCAGGAGCCGATCGCAGTCAGAACCATCGTATTAAATTGGAATATCTTCAGGTGACGAGCGGAGTGGGAGTTCGTTCCGTTGCCAGTCTCGGATTGAATATAGCCGGTGAGAAGTTTGAAGCGGCCGCCAGTGGAAATGGGCCGGTAGATGCTGCTATTAAGGCGTTGAAACGAATAATAGACCGTCATATGACTTTGAAAGAGTTTACGATTCAAGCAATCAGTAAAGGTAGTGATGATGTAGGTAAAGTACACATGCAGGTAGAATATGATAACCAGATGTATTACGGCTTTGGTGCCAATACCGATATTATTGCCGCATCCGTAGAAGCCTATATCGACTGTATCAATAAGTTCAGCAAATAGACAACAGGAGTTAGAGTATTTCAATCGTAATTTGTAAATTGTAAAATCGTAAATAAACAAATGAATACATTATTTGATAAAATCTGGGATGCACACGTGGTAACTACGGTGGAAGATGGTCCTACACAACTTTATATCGACAGATTGTATTGTCATGAGGTAACCAGTCCGCAAGCTTTTGCAGGATTGCGTGCACGTGGAATCAAATGTTTCCGTCCGGAAAAGATATATTGTATGCCGGATCATAATACGCCGACGCATGATCAGGATAAGCCGATCGAAGATCCTGTTTCCAAAACACAGGTGGATACCTTGACAAAGAATGCGAAGGATTTCGGTCTGACTCATTTCGGGATGATGGATAAAAGGAACGGTATCATACATGTAGTCGGTCCGGAGCGTGGGTTGACTTTGCCGGGTATGACGATTGTCTGCGGAGATTCGCATACTTCTACTCATGGAGCAATGGGGGCAGTGGCTTTCGGTATCGGAACCAGTGAGGTAGAGATGGTATTGGCATCACAGTGTATTTTGCAGTCGCGTCCAAAAACGATGCGTATCACGGTGGATGGAAAACCGGGTGAAGGAGTTACTGCCAAAGACATTGCACTTTATATGATGTCGAAGATGACGACCAGTGGTGCAACCGGATATTTTGTGGAATATGCGGGGGAAGCGATTCGTAACTTGACGATGGAAGGTCGTCTGACACTTTGTAATCTTTCTATTGAGATGGGCGCACGCGGTGGCATGGTAGCTCCGGATGAAGTTACATTCGAATATATCAAAGGTCGTGAAAATGCACCGAAAGGTGAAGAGTGGGAGAAGGCGTTGGCTTATTGGAGAACGTTGAAGAGTGAAGAGAATGCCGTTTTCGATAAGGAGGTGCGCTTTGATGCTGCGGATATCGAACCGATGATTACTTACGGAACAAATCCGGGTATGGGTATGGGAATCACACAATTTATCCCGACTACAGATGATATGAATGAAACGACGAAGGCGTCTTTTATCAAATCTTTGGATTATATGGGTTTTCGGCCGGGAGAGTCTTTATTGGGTAAGAAGATTGACTATGTATTCCTGGGGGCTTGTACCAATGGGCGTATTGAGGATTTCCGGGCATTTGCTTCTCTGGTGAAAGGACGGAAGAAAGCCGATCATGTGATTGCATGGTTGGTTCCCGGTTCTTGGATGGTAGACGAGCAGATTCGGGAAGAGGGATTGGATAAAATTCTGGAAGAAGCCGGTTTTGCTATCCGCCAGCCGGGTTGTTCGGCTTGTCTGGCAATGAATGATGATAAAATACCGGCAGGCAAATATTCCGTATCTACCAGCAACCGTAACTTTGAAGGCCGTCAGGGACCGGGGGCGCGTACATTGCTGGCAAGTCCGCTTGTTGCTGCTGCGGCAGCGGTGACCGGGGTGATTACCGATCCGAGAGAAATGATGAGATAGGATTTTCGATTGGACGATTTACCGTTTACGGTCGAAGTAAGTTCGTAAATCGGGATCGTCTGTGTAAGTCAAAAGTAATATCAATCGTAAATAGTAAATCGTTAAATCGTAAATAAAAAAGATGAAAGCAAAATTCAATATACTGACAAGTACATGTGTACCTCTGCCATTGGAGAATGTAGATACAGACCAGATTATACCGGCACGTTTTCTGAAAGCGACGACGAAAGAGGGGTTTGGAGAAAATCTGTTTCGCGACTGGCGTTATGACAAACAGGGAAATAAGATCGAATCATTTGTACTGAATGATCCTACTTATGGCGGTCAGATTCTGGTAGCCGGAAAGAATTTCGGTTCGGGTTCGAGCCGTGAGCATGCTGCGTGGGCCATTGCCGATTATGGCTTTCGGGTGGTGGTGAGTAGCTTTTTTGCCGATATTCATAAAAATAATGAGTTGAACAATTTTGTGTTGCCGGTGGTGGTAACCGAAGAATTCCTGGCAGAACTGTTTGATTCTATTTTCAAGAATCCGAAGACGGAAGTAGAGGTGAACTTGCCGGAGCAGACCATAACCAATAAAGCCACCGGGAAAAGCGAATCTTTTGAAATCAATGCGTATAAGAAGCATTGCCTTATGAATGGATTGGATGATATAGACTTCTTGCTGACAAACAAAGAAAAGATAGAACAATGGGAAAAGGCGTCAAAATAGAAATCATGGACACAACCCTCCGCGACGGTGAACAGACCAGTGGAGTGTCTTTTGTGCCTCATGAAAAACTAATGATAGCCCGACTGTTGCTGGAAGAACTGAAGGTAGACCGTGTGGAGGTGGCTTCGGCACGGGTGTCTGAAGGGGAATTCGACGCGGTAAAGATGATCTGTGACTGGGCGGCCCGTAGAAATCTGCTGCAAAAGGTAGAGGTCTTGGGATTTGTGGACGGTCGTACTTCGCTGGATTGGATTCATGCTACCGGATGCCGTGTCATCAATTTATTGTGTAAAGGCTCGCTGAAGCACTGTACTTATCAGTTGAAGAAAACTCCTGAAGAGCATATTGAAGATATTCTTGCCGTAGTGGATTATGCCAACGAATTGGATATCGAAGTCAATGTGTATCTTGAAGACTGGAGTAACGGTATGAAGGATTCTCCCGAATATGTGTTCCGGATTGTCGATGCATTGAAACAGACCAGTATCAAACGTTTCATGTTGCCTGATACGTTAGGTGTTCTGAATCCGTTGCAGGTGATCGAGTTCATGCGGAAGATGAAGAAGCGTTATCCGGATACCCACTTCGACTTCCACGCTCACAATGACTATGACTTGGCGGTGAGTAATGTGCTTGCTGCCGTGTTGAGTGGCGTGAAAGGGCTTCATACTACCATCAATGGTCTGGGCGAGCGTGCGGGTAATGCTCCTTTGGCAAGTGTGCAGGCTATCCTGAAAGACCATTTCAATGCTATTACCAATATTGATGAGAGCCGTCTGAACGATGTAAGCCGGGTAGTGGAATCTTATTCCGGTATTGTGATACCGGCCAATAAGCCGATTGTTGGTGAGAATGTATTCACACAGGTAGCCGGCGTGCATGCGGATGGCGACAATAAGAGTAACCTTTATTGCAATGATCTTTTGCCCGAGCGTTTCGGGCGGATACGCGAGTATGCTTTAGGCAAAACTTCCGGCAAGGCGAACATACGTAAGAATCTCGAAAGCTTAGGACTCGAGTTGGATGAAGAATCTATGAGGAAAGTAACCGAACGTATCATCGAGCTGGGTGATAAGAAAGAACTCGTGACGCAGGAGGATCTTCCGTATATCATTTCTGATGTATTGAAGCACGATGGCATGAATAATAAGGTGAAACTCAAGAGCTATTTTGTGACGTTGGCAAGCGGATTGAAGCCTATGGCTACATTGAGTGTTGAAATAGACGGGCAGGTGTACGAAGAGAGTTCATCCGGTGACGGTCAGTACGATGCTTTTGTGCGTGCATTGCGCAAAATATACAAAGTGACCTTGGGACGTAAATTCCCGATGCTGATAAATTATGTCGTGAGTATTCCTCCCGGAGGCCGTACCGATGCTTTCGTGCAGACGGTCATCACTTGGAGTTTCGGTGAGAAAGTATTCCGTACCCGTGGATTGGACGCTGACCAGACAGAAGCAGCCATCAAGGCTACGATTAAGATGCTGAATATAATAGAAGAATATTAATAATAGTGATAAAAGTGGTTAGTGATAAGTGATTGGCGGAAAACAACCGGTAATTACTATCCGTTAACCGCTTGTCACTAATCACTAATTTACTAATTAACATGGATTTTAAAATTGCTGTATTAGCGGGAGACGGTATCGGGCCGGAGATTTCCGTACAAGGTGTGGAGGTGATGAGTGCCGTTTGTGAGAAGTTTGGACATAAGGTAGATTATGAATATGCTATTTGCGGTGCGGATGCGATAGATAAGGTAGGCGATCCTTTTCCGGAAGAGACTTTCCGGATATGCAAGGATGCTGACGCTGTGCTTTTTTCTGCCGTAGGTGATCCGAAGTTTGATAATGATCCTACTGCCAAGGTGCGTCCGGAGCAGGGATTGCTGGCTATGCGCAAGAAGTTAGGGCTTTTTGCAAATATACGTCCCGTCCAGACTTTTAAATGCTTGGTTCATAAGTCGCCTTTGCGTGCCGAACTGGTAGAAGGGGCTGATTTTCTTTGTATCCGCGAATTGACCGGTGGTATGTATTTCGGTGAAAAATACCAGGATAACGACAAGGCTTATGATACGAACATGTATACCCGTCCCGAGATAGAACGTATTTTGAAGACGGCTTTTGAATATGCGATGAAGCGCCGTAAGCACCTCACGGTGGTAGATAAGGCAAATGTGCTTGCTTCCAGCCGTTTGTGGCGTCAGATCGCACAGGAGATGGCACCTGCTTATCCTGAAGTGACCACAGATTATATGTTTGTGGATAATGCGGCTATGAAGATGATACAGGAACCGAAATTCTTTGATGTGATGGTGACGGAAAATACTTTCGGAGATATTCTTACGGATGAAGGTTCGGTTATCAGTGGTTCTATGGGATTGCTGCCTTCAGCTTCGACCGGTGAAAGTACCCCGGTATTCGAGCCGATTCACGGTTCATGGCCACAGGCGAAAGGATTGAATATTGCCAATCCGTTGGCGCAGATTCTTTCGGTAGCTATGCTTTTCGAGTATTTCGACTGTAAGGAAGAGGGAGCACTGATCCGCCGGGCGGTGGACGCTTCTTTGGATGCTAATGTACGCACTCCGGAGATACAGGTGACCGGTGGTGAAAAATATGGTACGAAGGAAGTAGGAGAGTGGATTGTCGATTATATCCGAAAGGCAGCCTCTCCCCAGCCCTCTCCGTGGGAGAGGGAGCTAAGTTAGTCTTGAATCGATTCAGAAGACAGAAGAACAAAAGAACATATTTCCTGCATAGCTTTTATAGGTATCTTATTTGTTCTTCTGTCTGAAAAATAGTAATTAGCTCATGGTTAATCAGTTTTGAAGCCTCTCCCCAACCCTCTTCGTAAGAGAGAGCGTACAGATACTCTTGTCTATCAATTAGTTACAAAACTAACTTAGCTCCCTCTCCCACGGAGAGGGCTGGGGAGAGGCTACCGTTTTATATTATATGTATCGCCGAATAGATCAGGATTCCCACAGTAGTCAATAGTCCGATATAAATGGGAACCTCTGTCTGCCGGGCATTTCTGAAATCTTCTTTTGTCACCTTTCGTAGCAGATAGTACATAAGTGCGGCACCGCACAAACCTACCAGCATCCCTACTATCAGGTCTCCCGGATAATGTAATCCTAAATAGATGCGGGTATAGCAATTGACAGTAGCCCATATACAGATGAACAGGCTGAGCCATCGTTTACGGAACAGGAATACGAGGAAAAAAGCCAAACCGAACGAATTGGAAGCATGGCAGGACGGGAATCCGAAACCACCGCCCCGTCTTCCGTTGACGATATGTACCAGGTCGGCAATCGGACTTGCCGGATTGGAGGGTCGGGGACGTTCTACGATCGGACGGATAAGGGTGGCGCAAACTTGATCGGCGAATGTGATGGTAAGGGTGATTGCTATCAGGCAAAGCAGGGTAACTTTCCAGTTATAGTTTTTCAATAATACGTATAATATGCCGGCGTACATCGGTACCCATATCCATTTGCCGGTAAAGACCGGCATGAAATAATCACCGAATGTATTGTGCAGCCCGTTCAGATAAAGCAGCAGGCTCTGGTCTGCTTCGGTGAGTGATTGTAATAGTTGGTATGTCATCTTTGTGGTTTTTTAATGTTTATCTTTTAGCGAGGTCATCGTATAGTTTCTGCAAGTATGCTTTTCCTTTATTCAGATTTTCACCTTGGTGTGTTCCTTCATCCATCGCAACTGTATTTGATTCACAGTTGAATACCACTTCATTATCGGCTGTAACCATTCCGAATATATTGGGGAAAGTGAAAAATGCGAAATGAGGTGAAGACGGATTGAGGATGTTTTTGCTGAAAGTAAAATCATCGTGAGGTAGTCCTAACTGTGCCAGTAAGGTGGCGGCTATGTCGATTTGTGAGCCGTAAGCTGTAATTCTCTGCGGTTCTTTTACCGCACCTCCGGTCAGGATTAGGGGAATGGTATAGCGCTCGGGCGAAAGATGGTCTATACTTTCGGGGTATACACCTAAATGATCGGGTACGAAAAGAACGACACTGTTTTTCCAAAGAGGGGTTTCTTTGAGTTGGCGTACAAAATCTCCGGCACAACTGTCGGTATAGGCGAAAGCATTCAATTTGGCATTCGACAATTTGCTGTAAGGTACTTCGAATGGCTCGTGACTGCTGGACGTCTGTAAAATCTTGAAAAAAGGCTCCTGTTGCGGTTCGGTCTTTAAGTCTGTCAAGATCCGGTGGAACAGGATGTGATCGTGTACTCCCCATTTACTGAGACGTTCGGAGACGGGAAAATCATTTTGGGAAACGATCTTTTCAATCCCGGTAGACACCAGATACGAACGCATGTTGGTGAAATCGGCATCGCCTCCGTAGTAATATTGCAGGTCGTATCCTGCTTTCTTCAGACTGGCAGGAATGGAAGGAAGACTCTGTGTTTTACGGGTATATTTCATGATACTCGTAGTAGGCTGGGCGGGGTATCCGCTAATAATGGATACCAAGCCCCGGTCGGTGCGGAAGCTGTTGGCATAGAAATGGGTAAACAGGATACCTTCTTTGGCAAATTCATCCATATTGACCGCTATACCGGGTTCACCACCGAGTGTTTCCATCAAATGTGAAGAAAAACTTTCGAGTATGATCATGATAATGTTAGGACGTTCCGTGTTGAACAAGCGGGGGATGGAATCTGTCACGGGCTTATCCGTCAATTCGGAAAATAAAATATCTGCCTCTTCAGCAGGCATAAAGCGATATTGTTTATCGAAATCCGCCTGTCTGGAAAAGGAATCCAACAGGCTGAAAGCCGGATTGATGGCGGCATGGTTCAACCGTTGGTCGGCACTGAAAAAAACTCTGCCTAAATTCATGGTTGATACGCTGAATCCTCCGCGTATCGGGATAAAAAGCAGACCGGTAGCCAACAGGAGTACTCCGGATACGCTCAAACGGCGATAAGGTATCTTTAACGGACGTTTTTCGTTAACCAGTATCCATGAGAAGACGAAATATAAAAGTACTGCATAAACCGCCATCGCAAGAATGCCTCCGGCCACCACCCATAGGCTGACGCTGGCAAGAGCATCTTTGGGAGAAGAGAAGAAATAAAACAATGGTGTGGTATCGAGCCGGAAACCCCAATAACCATATAGGCCGAGGTCGCTTATAAATATGCAGGAGAGCAATATGGATATGATGGTGAAATAGATGCGGCGTATCAGTTGTAATATCCGTGAGTCTGTCCATGCGGATGCTATCAGCAGTAACCCGGGAAGAATGGTCAGATATCCTGCCAGTGACAGATCGAGTGGAAGCCCGTGTCCGATTACACTGAACCAGTCCGTCCATGACACCTTATTATATAAGGTATAATAATAAGCCATGAAAATGGGTTTTTGCAGAATAAAGATAAATACAAAAAGAAAATAGGTAGTAATGAATTGTATAAGTCTTCTCTTCATACGATATACTTAAAAAGATTGAACGCAGGCAAAGGTACTATACTTTTCTTTATCTTTGCACATTAACTGATGTAAAACAGTGATAATTATGAAAAAAGTAGCAAAGAATCTGATAGGATTGATCGGGCATACTCCATTGATGGAGCTGTCCGGATATAGCGCCAAGTATGGTTTGGAAGGAAATATTGTGGCCAAACTCGAAGCCTTTAATCCTGCCGGAAGTGTGAAGGACCGTGTTGCGCTTTCGATGATAGAAGATGCCGAGGAACGGGGACTTTTAAAGCCAGGAGCCACCATAATAGAGCCTACAAGCGGTAATACCGGTGTCGGATTGGCGATGGTAGCTACCATTAAAGGTTATCGTCTGATACTGACCATGCCGGAGACAATGAGTCTTGAACGCCGGAATCTGCTGAAAGCGTTAGGAGCGCAGATTGTGTTGACGGATGGTATGGCCGGCATGTCCGGTTCTATTGCAAAAGCACAGGAACTGAAAGCTACGATTCCCGGTTCGGTCATATTACAGCAATTTGAGAACCCTGCCAATGCGGCTGTACACGAACGTACCACAGGAGAAGAAATATGGGAAGATACCGGAGGACAGATTGCTGCTTTCGTTGCCGGGGTAGGAACCGGTGGAACTATCTGTGGTGTGGCTCGTGCATTGAAAAAACACAATTCCGATGTTTATGTAATGGCTGTTGAACCTGCCGCTTCTCCGGTATTGGCTGGCGGTGTGGCTGCCCCTCACCGGATACAGGGAATCGGTGCCAATTTTATTCCGAAGATTTATGATGCTTCCGTGGTAGATGAAGTAATGGGAGTACCCGATGATGAAGCGATACGTGCCGGGCGCGAACTGGCTGCTACGGAAGGATTATTGGCCGGTATTTCTTCCGGTGCAGCCGTTTATGCTGCGCGGAAGTTAGCGGAACGTCCGGAGTTTGCCGGCAAGATGATTGTAGCATTATTGCCCGATACGGGGGAGCGCTACTTGTCGACGGAGTTGTTTGCATTCGATGCGTATCCGTTGGACTGAATAATTGGCCAATGTGGCAATGTGCCAATATGCCAATTGGGGAATTGAAAGAATGAATTGGATAATTAATAAATTATTCATTGGACATTGGTATATTATATGCATTGGTATATTATTTAGCGCAGCCAATTGGCACATTGGCATATTTGCACATTATTAAATTATTAGTATGATGAAGTCAATCTTTGTTTTTTCCCTCCTCTTTTTCTCTTCTTTGACGGTTTCCGCTCAAACCTATCGTGAACTTTCTGAAAAGGCGATAGACTGTATAGAAAGAGACAGCTTGGCGCAGGCAGAAGATCTGCTGGTACAGGCTATGAAACTCGAACCGTCCAATCCTCATAATGCGTTGCTGTTTTCCAATCTCGGATTGGTGCAGCGTCGGTTAGGACGTTATGATGATGCACTTCAATCGTATACTTATGCATTGAATATCGCTCCTAATGCCGTACCTATCCTATTGGATCGTGCTGCTATTTATATGGAGAAAGGAATGACCGATCGTGCTTTTCTGGACTATTCCGAAGCGCTCGAGGCCGATAAGGGCAATAAGGAAGCTTTATTGATGCGGGCCTATATCTATACTGTCCGGCGTGATTATAAAGCGGCGCGTCTCGACTATGACCGGTTGTTGGAACTGGATTCTAAGAGTTATGCCGGCCGTCTCGGGTTGGCTACTCTCGAACAGAAAGAAGGCAAATTCCGGGAAGCTCTTGAACTGGTAAATAAATTGCTGGTAGAAAATCCGGATGACGCCACTCTTTATGTGGCCCGTGCCGATATAGAACGGGAGATGGAACATTTGGAACTGGCTCTTGTCGATCTTGAAGAAGCGATTCGCTTGTCTTCATCATTGATGGATGCTTATTTGCTTCGTGGTGACATTTATCTGCTTCAGAAGAGGAAAGCACTTGCCAAAGCCGATTATGAAAAGGCGATTTCTCTCGGAGTACCGCCGTCTGATCTGTATGAGAAGCTGAAACAATGTAAATAAGTTGCTTGGATGCGGGGCGTTTCGTAATTGTGAGATGATCGTCTCACAACTGTGAAACACTATATATTACCGTATCTTATTCGGTATTTTCCGTTATCTTTCATTTGAATTGACGTATCAGTTCGATGAACTCCTTACCGTACTTTTTCTTTTTATACTCTCCTATACCACTGATACTACCGAATTCCTCGATTGTTGTGGGTTGTACCATACTGAGCAGGTGCAGTACTTTGTCCGATAAAACTATATAGGCGGGAATTGCTTCTTGTTCGGCTAATTGTTTGCGGAGTCCGCGTAAAGCTTCGAACAAATCTTTGTTCTCAGTTGTTGTTAGTCCCAAAGGCAGTTCTTTATTGACAACCACCTTTTTTCCCCTCCTTTTGGAGGTTGTGTTTTCTTCTCGTCGGATGGCCACTAATTTTGTCTTTTTTCGTCCAAATAGTATGTCATTTCCGATTTCCGTAATTTTCAAATGATTATTTTCATTATATGCAATTTCGAAAAAGCCCATTTGCAGAATTTGTAATAAATAGTCTTGCCAGTCTCTGGCTGAAATATCACGTCCGACTCCAAAAGTTTTTAGCTTTTCGTATCCTCTTTCTACGAGTTCGGAGGAAAATGATCCACGCAAAATGTCAATTAACATGCTTGTTCCTATCTGTTCTCCGGTACGCGCAATTGCACTGAGTGCTTTTTGCACAATTATCGTGCCATCGAACTGTTCCGGAGGGTTTCGGCAAACATCACAATTACCACAATCCTTTTCTACTTTCTCGCCGAAATAGCTCAGAAGAATCCGTCTCCTGCAAATGTTGGCTTCTGCATATTGCTGCATCCGTTGCAGCTTCTCCAGATTGATTGATTGCTGGTTGCTTTCAGTGGCAAATTTAGTGAGCAGGATCAAGTCTCCCAAAGAATAGAAAAGGAGGGTGTCGCTTGGCATTCCGTCTCGCCCGGCCCGGCCTATTTCCTGATAAAAGCTCTCGATACTTTTGGGAAGATTATAGTGGATCACCCAACGGACATTTGATTTGTCAATCCCCATTCCAAAGGCAATTGTGGCGCAGACCACCTGTATACGGTCATTGATGAAATCGTCCTGCGTTGCATCCCGTTGCTGGGTTGAAAGCCCCGCATGGTAGACTCCGCAGCGTATTCCGTGTTTCTGTAACATCTGTGCTACGGTCTCTGTTTTACTGCGGCTCATGCAATATATGATGCCGCACTCACCGGCGTGCCGGTCGATAAATTCCAGTATGGTCTTGCTCTTTTCTTTCTGTTGGTATCCCCGTTTCACGGCCAGGCTGAGGTTGGGGCGGTCGAAAGAAGAGATAAACACTTTTGGATCGGTGAGATGCAGTTGGCGTATGATGTCTTCACGCGTGATCTTATCGGCTGTGGCTGTCAGTGCGATAATAGGTATATGCGGGAATACCTGATGTAATATGCCCATTTGAGCATACTCAGGGCGGAAATCATGCCCCCATTGCGAGATGCAGTGTGCTTCGTCGATGGCAAAGAGAGAAAGATGCATATCCCGCAGCAGATAGTCGATTTCGGTGATCAGTTTTTCGGGAGATATATAGAGGAGTTTCAGTTTGCCTTCGATGCAGGCACGCCGCAGATTGGCATTTTCGGTTTCGTCATTGCTACTGTTCAGTGCTCCTGCGGCTATTCCGTTGGCCCGGAGCGTTTCTACCTGGTCTTTCATCAATGATATAAGCGGAGATACCACGACGGCAGTACCTTCGCAAAGCAGCGCAGGGAGTTGGTAGCAGATCGATTTTCCTCCTCCGGTGGGCATTAATACCAGGCTGTCTTTCCGATCCAGTAAATTCTGGATAATCTCTTCTTGCAGGGGGCGGAAACTTTCATAACCGAAGTAGGTTTTCAGTGTTTGGATCATGGTTCGTATTTTGAAACTTTTTGCAAAGGTACTATTTTCTTCGGTCTATCATCTATATTGATAGATGATGGCAGGAAATTAAATAATCTGTGATCGAAAACACCCCCTCCGGAAGTTAAAGTTTCTTATTCTCTATGTTCTTTCTCACAAATTTCATCATTTTGATAGTTCAGTTATAAAAAATATATACTCAAAAGTTGCATATGTGAAAATAATGTCCGAAATTTGTGACATGGAAATATTGCTCCATTGTAGCAATAATTAAAAACAAACCCTAACCAGTTAATTTCAATGAGTAATTTAGAAAACAAAAAACAGGAAGAGACTCCGAAGAAGCGCCCTTATAACTTGAGGGAGAAGAAAGAGAAGAAAGCAGCGTATCGTTCTTTAATCAGACCGGAACTTGCAGATGAATTGTATGACAAGATATTGAATATCGTTGTCGTTCAGAAGAAGTACAGAGATCCTGACTATTCTGCAAAGGATTTGGCGAAAGAACTGAAAACGAATACGCGTTATTTATCCGCAGTAGTTAATTCTCGTTTCGGCCAGAATTATTCTTGCTTGCTGAACGAATACAGAGTGAAAGACGCTTTGCATTTGTTGACAGACAAGAGATATGCAGATAAGAATGTGGAAGAAATCAGTGCAATGGTTGGTTTTGCTAACCGTCAGTCTTTCTATGCCGCTTTCTATAAGAATGTAGGTAAGACTCCTAATGGTTATCGCAAAGAACACCTTGAGAGCAAGAAGTAACAACGTATTTAATATGTAGAATAGAAAAGGAAATATTCCGGGCTGAAAAATCCCGGGATACTTCCTTTTTGTGATTTGGGGCCTCTCCCCAGCCCTCTCCGTGGGAGAGGGGGTGTAGATACTATTATTATTTATTAACCGGTAATCAAGCTAACTTAGCCCCCTCTCCCACGGGGAAGGCTGGGAAGAGGCTTTCCCCCTTTTTATGAAAAAGCATCTTATTATTTCGATGGCTGTAACCGCTACTGTGCTAACGTCATGCGGCGGTGCCAAAACAACGACTGCCCAGGCAGATAAATTTGATTATACAGTGGAACAATTTGCCGATTTACAGATATTGCGCTACCGGGTTCCCGGATTTGAGGACCTGTCGCTGAAACAGAAAGAATTGATTTATTATCTCACGGAGGCTGCACTCGAAGGACGTGATATCCTCTTTGATCAGAACGGAAAGTATAACTTGCGTATCCGGCGAATGCTGGAAGCCGTATACACTAACTACAAGGGAGACAAGAACAGCGCCGATTTTAAAAATATGGAGACGTATCTTAAACGGGTATGGTTCTCTAACGGCATTCACCATCATTATGGTTCGGAGAAGTTCGTACCTGGTTTCTCTCAGGATTTCCTTAAACAGGCGGTGACGGGCATCGATGCTTCCTTGCTTCCTCTCTCTGAAGGTCAGACAACGGAGCAATTGTGCGAAGAAATATTCCCGGTGATTTTTGATCCGGCTATTTTGCCTAAACGGGTGAATCAAGCCGATGGTGAAGATCTGATACTGACCTCTGCCTGTAACTATTATGATGGAGTGACTCAGGCGGAAGCGGAAGCTTTCTACAATAAGATGAAAGATCCGAAAGACGAGACGCCGGTTTCATACGGCTTAAACAGTCGTTTGGTAAAAGAGAATGGTAAGATACAAGAGAAAGTATGGAAAGTTGGCGGACTTTATACGCAAGCCATTGAAAAGATCGTCTATTGGTTGAAGAAAGCCGAAGGGGTGGCTGAAGATGAGGCACAGAGAGCTGCCATCGGTAAGCTGATCGAGTTTTATGAGACGGGCGATTTAAAGACTTTTGACGAATACGCCATTTTGTGGGTGAAAGACTTGAACTCCCGTATTGATTTCGTAAACGGTTTTACTGAAAGTTACGGCGATCCGCTCGGCATGAAGGCCAGTTGGGAATCTCTTGTTAATTTCAAGGATTTGGAGGCTACACACCGTACGGAAATGATTAGCAGCAATGCGCAATGGTTTGAAGATCATTCTCCGGTAGATCCCCGGTTCCGGAAAGATCAGGTGAAAGGAGTTTCTGCGAAAGTGATAACTGCAGCTATCCTTGCCGGTGATCTTTATCCTGCAACAGCTATCGGCATCAATCTGCCTAATGCGAACTGGATACGTGCGCACCATGGTTCCAAGTCCGTAACCATTGGAAATATCACGGATGCTTATAATAAAGCTGCCCACGGTAATGGCTTTAACGAAGAGTTTGTATACAGTGATGCGGAGATCGCACTGATAGACCGGTATTCGGACTTGACGGATGAACTGCATACCGACTTGCACGAATGTTTAGGGCATGGTTCCGGTAAATTGCTTCCGGGAGTCGATCCGGATGCCTTGAAGGCTTACGGTTCTACCATTGAAGAGGCGCGTGCCGATCTTTTCGGATTGTATTATGTGGCTGATCCGAAACTGGTCGAGTTGGGGCTGCTTCCCAGCAATGAAGCGTATAAAGCGCAGTATTACACTTATCTCATGAACGGGCTGATGACACAATTGGTACGTATCCAGCCGGGTAATACGGTGGAAGAGGCGCATATGCGTAACCGTCAGCTTATCGCCCGTTGGGTATTTGAGAAAGGTGCTGCCGATAAAGTGGTAGAGTTGGTGAAGAAGGACGGTAAGACTTATGTGGTAGTGAATGATTATGAAAAAGTACGTCAACTTTTCGGTGAGTTGCTGGCGGAGATTCAGCGTATTAAATCTACCGGTGATTTTGCGGCTGCCCGTGCATTGGTAGAAGATTATGCCGTGAAAGTAGATCCTACTCTTCATGCAGAAGTCTTGGAACGCTATAAGAAACTTAATCTTGCCCCATACAAGGGATTTGTGAATCCTAAATATGAGGTGGTAACGGATGAGAACGGGGCAGTAACCGATGTTACCGTAACTTATGACGAGGGATATGCAGAGCAGATGTTACGTTATAGTAAGGACTACTCTCCATTGCCTTCTGTGAATTAGTTGCAAGCTACGAACTTTGAGTGGTACGCATGGTTAATATGTTGTATATTAGTATTGTAACCTCTGTTTTGTGGTCTGTAACCTGTAACTTGTAACTAAAAAAACAATGGATATAAAAGAACAACTGAAAGATATCAAGACACAACTCCGGCTTTCGATGAACGGGGTTGTGTCTCAAAGTATGCGTGAGAAGGGCTTAAACTATAAACTTAATTTCGGGGTGGAGTTGCCTCGGATCAAAAGTATAGCAGCTGCATATGAGAAGAATCATGAACTGGCACAAACCCTATGGAAAGAGGATATTCGTGAGTGTAAAATTCTTGCAGGATTGTTACAGCCGGTAGAGACTTTCTTTCCGGAAATCGCAGATATATGGGTAGAGAACATGCCGAATATCGAGATAGCGGAGCTTACCTGTATGAATCTTTTTCAACACTTGCCTTATGCTCCGGCCAAATCATTCCATTGGATCGCTTCGGAAGAGGAGTATGCGCAGATTTGCGGTTTCCTTACTATTGCCCGTTTGCTGATGAAAAAAGGGGATATGGCCGAGCGTCCTGCCGGAGAATTTCTGGATCAGGCTGTTTGTGCTGTTCTTTCCGGCAGCTATCATGTGCGTAATGCCGCTTTGCTTGCCATCCGTAAATATATGCAGCACAGTGAAGAACACGCATTCCAGGTCTGCCGTCTGGTAGAAGGCATGAAAGATTCATCCGTAGAAGCTGAACAGATATTATATAATACGGTGAAAGAAGAGGCCTCTCCCCAACCCTCTCCGTGGGAGAGGGAGCTAAGTTA
>UMDR01058385.1_pt1 | contig 18278 bp, 17 predicted proteins | sample 1964541 | NCBI WGS metagenome assembly UMDR01 (sample SAMEA4835999, study PRJEB28245) | human gut metagenome | biome: gut microbiome; material: fecal sample | place: Denmark | collected 2008 | reverse complement strand
CTAATCAGGTTTCTGATTAGGGGCTTTTTCAACAGACTGAATTTAACAAAAAGTTAAAAGATATTACGCTTTTTATTTACTAATATTTTTTCAAATTATTTTATTATTGGAGGAGAAAGAAAAATGCAGTACAAAATCGACGGAGCACCATTCCCATACGTAACATTCTCACTTGAAGGCGGCGAAAGCATCGAATGTCAGAAAGGCGCAATGTCCTGGATGACACCAACAATGAAAATGGAAACCAAGACAGGCGGCATGGGTCAGCTTCTTTCCAGAGCTGTCAGCGGCGAATCACTTTTCAAGAATAAGTACACCGCAGAGGGCGGTGCAGGCGAGATCACGCTTGCTGCTTCCGTTCCGGGAAATATTCTCGCTATGGATGTTCAGCCGGGCAAGGCTGTTGTTGCACAGAAGTCCGCTTATCTCGCTTCCACACTCGGCATCAACGTGAGCGTATTCTTCCAGAAAAAGCTTGGGGCAGGCTTCTTCGGCGGTGAAGGCTTCATCATGCAGAAGTACGAGGGCACAGGCACTGTTTTCATCGAAGTTGACGGTACAGCTGTTGAATACGAGCTTGCGGCAGGTCAGTCGCTCATCATCGACACAGGCTACCTCGTTGCTATGGATTCTTCCTGCTCAATGGATATCCAGTCCACGGGCGGCATCGGAAATGCGCTCTTCGGCGGCGAAGGACTTTTCAACACCAAGGTAATGGGTCCCGGCAAGATCTGGCTCCAGACCTTGCCTTTGACATCACTCGCAGGTTCGCTCCAGCCGCTTCTTGCTTCAAAGAACTAAGGTACATAAACTATTCAAAAGAGCTGCTTTTTCGGCGGCTCTTTTTTTCATTTATGCGGAAAGGAAACATCTTAAAATGAACTATAAGATCGAGGGAGATTTTTCTCCCGTCCTCACAATTTTCCTCAGCAAAAACGAGCTACTGAGTGCAAAAGTCGGCTCGGACGGCTGGTTCTCGCCGAAGATCTGCGGGATAAGTCCGGCTGACAACATCATTGATGCGCTGAAAAACGGTCTTTCCGAGGACAGGCTTTTCTCACGGAAATACACTTCCTGCGCCGACAATGCGGAGATAACGCTCATTCCCGATGTTTCCCCCTGTACGATATATTCCGCCGAGGTTTCGGAAAGCAAGCCTCTTCTGCTCGCTCCGAGTGCATTTCTTGCAGCTTCGGGTGGGGCAAAGCTGACATCGTATATGTCCAAAACCTTCGGCAAGAACCGCTTTGAGCTTTGCGAAGTATCGGGTTCGGGAACTGTTTTCGTTCAGCTTCGGGGCGGCATTATAAAGCATATCCTTGCCGAAAACGAGGTTCTCATCGTTCGTGCGGGTCAGCTTGCCGCCTGCTCAAAGAGCTGCAAGGTTGAGGCTTACGACAGCGGAAATGATATTATGCTTAAGGTTTCGGGTGGAGAGATTATTTTATCTTCGGCGAAGAATGTGTAAGGATTTTGGTGAGAAAAGAGGTCACTCCTTTTTGTGGCTGACAGATATGTAGGAAATTTGCTTAAAAATCCGCAGCCTATGTTTTATTCTGTTGTACATAAAAACGATTGGATATGGAATCCGACCCTGTGTTAAAATGTCGTTTCTTTGTTCAAATCCCATCGCTGTTCAAACGTTGTCGGCTTGAAATGCTTATCGCTTTCGCTCTGCGCATTTCACACCGAGGATAGATTCTTTAGGAAAATAGAATTTGGCGCAATTCACTTTTTTAGATTTACGGAACTGATTTCTCACATTCTGTTTTACCTTTTTCGTGTGAATTGCGCCTTTTTATTTGTTACTGATTTCGCTATTGCAACTGATATTATGCTGTTAGTTTAGGGAGTTTCGCCCTCTGCGGAGAGCGACAATGGGACGATGTCCCCTTGACCCCTGCCACCCTTTAAAAAGCGTGGACGTAAACTTTAGTTGGCTTCGCAGTTCTCAAATAAATATTGGCTGTTATTTACCCGTCCAGAAAGCTTCTCAATGACAGCAGCAGTTTCTTTTCCCGTCGTGATACCTGAACCTGCGTCATACCAAGCTTCTCGGCGGTCTGCGTTTGTGTGAGGTCTTTATAATATCGGTAATAGATAAGCAGCTGATCCTTTTCGGGGAGTGTTCTCAGGGCGGCGTGGAGCGAAAGCGTTTCAGCCATTTCCTCGTCGTGCGCTTCGACGGCTATATCGATCTGTCCGCCGTCAGCTTCATCGTCGTCCGCTGTGAGCGACAGCACGGGACGGGCGGCGCAGACGGCTTCGATGATGCTTTCCTCGCTTTCGCCCGTTAGCTCGGCAAGCTCGGATATCTGCGGTTCTCTGCCGTATTTCTGCCCGAAGTTCTCTTTTATGCGCATTATTTTCAGTGAAAGCTCCTTTATGCTTCGGCTGACCTTGACCGTTCCGCCGTCACGAAAAAGCCGCTTTATCTCGCCGAGGATAACGGGGACGGCGTAGGTCGAGAACTTCACTCCCCTGCTGCTGTCGAAGCCGTTGACAGCTTTTATCAGACCTATACAGCCTGTACTGTAGAGGTCGTCATATTCTATCCCTTTTCCTCGGAATCGGTTCGCGCAAAGCCGCACCAGTCCGAGGTTTTCTTCTGTAAACTTATCGGTTTCAGTCCCGTTCATATTCTGTCCTTTCGGTGATCACTCATCATTATGTACACCGAGCCTGCGCCGAAGCGTTACGGTCGTTCCCTTTCCAACGGTGCTTCTGACATTCAGCTTGTCCGTAAAGCTTTCCATTACCGAAAAACCAAGTCCCGAACGCTCCTCTTCGGGCGCAGAGGTGTAAAGCGGCTCTCTTGCCTTTTCGACATCGGGGATACCGCAGCCTTTGTCCGAAACCTTTATGATAAGCAGACCGTCATTGAAAAATCTTGCGTGTATGCTGACCGTTCCGAGCGTTCCTCTGTAACCGTGGACGATGCTGTTCGTGACGGCTTCGGAAACTGCTGTCTTTATCTCGGCAAGCTCGCTCACGGTCGGATCTTCGCTTGCAATAAAGGCGGCAACGCACATTCTCGCAATGCTCTCATTGCAGCTTTTTGACGGGAAAGATATTTTAAGTTCATTAACTACCGGCATTTCTCTCATTCCTTTCTCATTCTATCGAAGCGAGCCGTTCAAGACCCGCAAGCTTCATTACCTTTTTTATCTGCGAAGAAGCGCCCGAAACGGTTATTTTTCCGCCGTAGGCTTTCGCCGCCTTGTATCTGCCCATAACAAGGCCGATCCCCGAGCTGTCCATAAATGTGACCTCGGAAAAGTCGAGTATCATCAGCTCTGGACGAAGCCGTTCCGCTTCAAAATCTATCTCCTCCCGTATCTCCGATGCGCTGTGGTGGTCGATATCGCCTATTATATGAGCCGTCAGCTTTCTTTCTCCCTCATCTGTTTCAATTTTCACAGGCATAAATTTTATCCTCCTTGCATATATTTAAATCTTTATGTTATTTTAGCCTTTTTATCTGTAAAAATTTGTCAATAGCAGTTACAGTATTGAAAAGTTGTCACTTTTAACAAAAAATACATTTATGAAAACCATAAATGTATTATAATTATAGTAATTATTTAATTTTGTGAAAGGAATCGCTACATGAACATAAACAGAACAGCAAACTTCGACAACGGCTGGGAATTCGCTCTCCTCGAAAACGGCGCAGGCTATGAAAATGCCGTAAAAAGCAGCTTCAAACCCGTTGAGATTCCCCACGACTGGCTTATCTATGACACGAATGACCTCTACAGGAGCGGCGAAGGCTGGTATCGCAAGACCTTTTCCGTAAACAAAGCCGACAAGGCTTTCAGCATCGATTTTGACGGCGTTTATACAGACAGCACAGTTTATATAAACGGCAAAAAGGCAGGCGACTGGCACTATGGCTACTCGTCATTCTCATTCGATATCACCGACCTGCTCGTTGACGGCGAAAACACCGTAATGGTTCAAGTCCGCTATGTTTCGCCGAATTCGAGATGGTATTCGGGCGCAGGAATTTACCGCAGTGTTTACCTCACCGAAACGAATAAAACGCATATCCTTTGGAACGGAGTTTATGTTACAGCCAATGCCGAAAACGGTTCTGTTCACGTTGATACCGAAGCTGTCGGCAAATATGACAGCGTTGCATATACTGTTTATGATGCGAACGGAAACATTGCCGCCGAATCGGAAAGCGCTGATTTTACCGTTCCGGATTTCAAGCTTTGGCAGCTCGATTCGCCCGTTGTTTACACGCTCCGTGCAAGCCTTGTCAGGAACGGTGAGATACTTGATTCGTATGAAACAGACTTCGGGTTCCGCAGCATAAAATTTGACCCCGACGAGGGTTTCTTCCTTAACGGAAAATATATGAAGCTCAAAGGCGTTTGTCTTCATCACGATCTCGGTGCGCTCGGTGCGGCTGTGAACCGCCGTGCAGTTGAACGTCAGCTTTTGATAATGAAAGAAATGGGTGCGAACGCTGTCCGAACCTCACATAATATGCCTGCAAGGGAGCTGCTTGAGATCTGCGACAGGATAGGTCTGCTCGTGAACTGCGAAAGCTTCGATATGTGGGAGCTGCCCAAGACCGAGTTTGACAATGCACGTTTCTTCAAGGAGACCGCTCACGCCGATGTTGAAAGCTGGGTAAAGCGTGACCGCAACCACCCCTGCGTTATAATGTGGAGCATCGGCAACGAGATATACGACACTCACGCTTCGGAACACGGTCTTGAGATCGCAAAAATGCTCGCAGGCTATGTCCGTGAATTTGACCCGAACAAACACGCCGAAGTCACTATCGGCTCGAACTATATCGAATGGGAAAACGCACAGAAAGTCGGCGAATTTCTTGTAAATTCGGGCTATAACTACACCGAGCGCTGCTATGACGAGCATCATAAAAAGTACCCGAATGTCGTTATCTATGGCAGTGAGACCTCGTCCGAAGTGCGCAGCCGAGGAATATATCATTTTCCCGCATCAAAGCCGCTGCTCACGCACGATGACAACCAGTGTTCTTCGCTCGGCAACAGCTGCGTTGTCTGGGGAAAGCCTGCCGAAAAGGCTTGGATAGAGGATCGTGACAGAAAATTCTGCGCAGGTCAGTTCGTCTGGACGGGCATCGACTACATAGGCGAACCCACACCCTACAGCAGCAAAAACAGCTTCTTCGGAATGACCGACACTGCCTGCTTCCCCAAGGACGCATACTATTTCTATCAGTCGGTCTGGACGGACAAGCCGATGATACACCTCCTCCCCTACTGGGATTTCAACGACGGTCAGATCATCGATGTTATCGCATATTCGACCGCCGACAATGCGGAGCTTTTCCTCAACGGAAAGTCGCTCGGCAAGCAGACTATCGACCACAGGCACGGCGACACTCTCCACTTCGCTTGGAGCGTTCCTTACGAAAAGGGCGAGCTCAAAGCCGTTGCTTATGACGAAAACGGAAATATTATCGCAGAGGATATTCAGCGAAGCTTCGGAAACGCCGCAGCTATAAAGCTTTCCGCCGACAGAACGGAGATACTCTCGGGCGGACGTGACCTTGCTTTCATCGAGATATCCGCTGTTGACGAGAACGGAACTTTCGCCGCAAATGCACGGAACTATGTCAAGGTCGGGGTGAGCGGCAGCGGCAGACTTATGGGTCTTGACAACGGCGATTCGACCGACTATGAGCAGTACAAGACCGACACTCGCCGACTTTTCAGCGGCAAGCTGCTTGCGATAGTTTCCTCCGACAACACCGAGGGCGAAATTACTGTAAAAGTCACCTCGAACGGACTTGAAAGCGCAGAGGTGAAGATAGCCGTAAGGGGCAGCTCCGATATCCGCTGCGAGAAGCTTGTTCCGCAGGTTTCGCACGATGAAAATGTGAACAGCGAGCTTATCCCTATGAGAAAAATTTCAGCCGAATATGCTGACGGAAATAAGCTTGATGAAAATAAGAAAACTGCACTTGTCAAATATAAAGTTTACCCCGAGAACGCAAGCTTCTCCGACATCAGCTGTAAGGCTGTCAGCGAGAGCAGCGTTCCCGTGAACTACGCCGAAGCAGAGGTTTTGGACGGCGATACTATTAAGGTAACGGCAAAGGGTGACGGCAATTTCACGCTCCGGATTTACGGCAATAACGGCTCGCAGTATCCTCAGGTCATCTCCGACCTGCCGTTTGAGATAACGGGACTTGGACAGGCTTCCATTGACCCATACAAGGACGTTCCTGCCTGCATCTACAAGTATTCGAGCAAGCCTGTCACAATTATGGAACACGGCGCAGTCGGCGGCTTCGGCGGCAGAACGGCTGTCGGCTTCGCTTCGGTCGAGTTCGGCAAAAACGGCTCGGATTCTCTCACACTTTACATCGGAAACTGCAACAACCGTGATATCCCCGTTGAGCTTTACTCGGGAGATCCCGACAACGGCGGCAAGCATATCGAAACGCTCATGTTCCCCCACAACAACGGCTGGGACAAGCCTTCGCCATATAAATTCACGCTTTCAAAGCCTGTATGCGGCACGACCGACCTTTACTTCGTGTTCAGCGACAACAATATTTTCGGCGGCTTTGCATTTTCGGGCGCAAACGACCCGTTCGGCGGCATTTCCGCAGGCTCGTATGAAAATATCTACGGTGACGAATTCGAGGTCAGCGGCAGCAGGGTCATAAACATCGGAAACAACGTTGTTATCGACTTTGGCGAGATTGATTTTGCGGACGGCGCATCAAAGGTCGAGATAGTCGGCAGCACTCCGAACGAAATAAACGCTGTCCAGCTTCGCTACAATGCTGACGGAACGCAGAAAACGACTCTCGTCAACTTCAAGCAATCCGCCGAGTACACCGCTCAGACCTTTGATATCGATAAAATAAGCGGAAAAACTCAGCTCAGCTTTGTATTTATGCCGGGAACGGACTTTAACTTCGACAGCTTCAAGTTTTTCAAATAAAAGAGGAATTCACTTTGGATAAAATGATAATAAGGCTTGCCATTGCGGCTGTCTGCATTGTGCTTGCCGCAGCTATAGCTTCGGTCGTGATAATCATTGTACGGAATGGAAAAAAGATTGACGAAACTCCGCAGCCCGTTCAGGCAATGACGGAGGTCTGCGACACAACAGCTCCGACCGAAGCCGTCACCGAGGACACCGCGTATGTTTTCGATATCGAGGACGTTACGGACGCGCCCGAGGTCACGACCGTTCCCATTGAAACGGACGCTGACGGCGAAACGGAAACGAGCAGGACCGTCATAACGAGCCGCAAGCGCAAGGATTACGACCAAAATTCGGTCTATATCGATATGGAATCGGTTCTGCAGAATCCCGAGCTTCCCGTCGGCTGTGAGATAACCGCACTGACGATATATCTTCGCTATCTCGGCTTTGATGCCGATAAAGTCGACCTTGCGAAAAACTATCTACCAAAGGGCGGAAATGCGCAGTACAAGGACGATCTGCTCTACAAGGACAGCTTTTTCGATTACTTCATCGGTGACCCTTTCACACGGGGATACGGCTGCTTTTCCAATGCAATAGTCAAGGCTGCGAACAAGTATCTTGACGACCACGGCGGCGGATATGACGTTATAAATCTCTCGGGTTCCGATCCCGATGTTCTGTATGATTATCTTGCGCAGGGCATACCCGTTATCTGCTGGGCAACGGACGGAATGATCGAACCCGAATACTATGAAAGCTGGTACGATAATGCCACGGGCGAAAAGCTCGACTGGTATCTCAACGAGCATTGCTTCGTGCTTGCAGGCTTCAATATGAGCGCCGATATCGTCACGCTCAACGACCCGATGAAAGGCATAATCGACTACAACATCAACAAGTTTGAAACACGTTATGCGCAGATGTACAGTCAGGCTATCGTTATCCTCCCCAACGGTAACAAGACCGCTGAGGAAACAGAAACCGCTGCCGAAAATAGCGACATTTCCGACAGCGATAATGAAGAATTTCCGCCCGAGGACGAAGCATTTGACGAAGAAGAATGATCGAAAGGAACAAATCAGGAATGATAAACCAATTTTCAAGAACCGAGCTTATCTTCGGCGAAGAAGCTTTGGGGAAGCTTGCAAATGCAAGAGTAGCCGTTTTCGGAGTAGGCGGAGTTGGCGGCTATGCCGTTGAAGCGCTTGCGCGTTCGGGCGTAGGTGCGCTCGACATAATCGACAACGACACGGTTGCGCTGTCGAATATAAACCGACAGATAATCGCGCTCCATTCGACCATTGGCGAATATAAGGTTGACGCTGCGGCAAAGCGTATCCTTGACATCAATCCTAATATAAAACTCAAAGCGTACAAAACCTTTTTCACGCCCGAAACCGCAGATACCTTTGACTTTTCCGAGTACGATTATGTTATCGATGCGATAGATACGGTCACGGGAAAAATAGAGCTTGTGATGAAAGCGCAGGCGGCAGGTACGCCGATAATATGCTCAATGGGCGCAGGAAACAAAATAGACCCGACAAAATTTCAGGTTGCTGACATATACAAGACCTCGGTCTGCCCCCTTGCAAGAGTGATGCGCTACGAGCTGAAAAAGCGCCGTGTTAAGCACCTAAAATGCGTTTTTTCCACGGAAGAGCCGATAACTCCCCGTCAGAGCGAAGAGGCTTCCGGCAAGCGTCAGACTCCGGGCAGCTGCGCATTTGTACCGTCCGTTGCAGGACTTATTATCGCAGGAGAGGTCATAAAGGACATTGTCAATGCGTAATTCGTAATGCGTAATGCGTAATTGTTTGTACTCCGATCTTTATAAATAAAAAACGGCAAACGAAATTCATTTCTGATATTTCGTTTGCCGTTTTTATTTATTATAATGTTATTTTGATCAAACATTTCTGTAATCATTTATGAACCACAATAATTGACAGAATTTTTCTGCCGTTTTGTCCATGAACGCAAACAGAAATGCAGTATCGTCACCTCTGACGGAGTAGTTTTTACCGTTCATAGTTATTTCCAGCTGATATGTTTCGGGGTCACTCCAATAAAAATCGGTTTCCGCAGGGTCGTCGGGTTCGTCCTCTCCGTCACCGACAGGCGGTGCATATCCCGTAAGTAGGCTGTTGTTTTCAATGAAAAATCCGTTCACCGCTGTTTTTATATCGGTAACTCCGCTTTCTATCACCATACTGTAAAAGACTTGGGTATCTGCTTTTGACATTTTCTTTGTCGTGACTTTGCCGTCCTCATCGGAGAATGAACAAGTCCTGCTTTTTGCGTCAACAAGAACCGTTTCACCGTCTGAATCCATATTGCCTATAGTGCATTTTATTGAAAAATCGGACGGATAAGCCGCAGACCTGCTTCTTTTGCCGCTCCAAGTGCCGTCGCTGTTGAAATAATATTTCTTTCCGCCGATAAGCTCTGTTCCCGTTGCCGCAATGCCATCGGAAAATCTGAAATAATACCATTTTCCGTCTATCTTGCGCCAGCCTTTGCAGGCGTGACCCGTGACGTAATAACGCCTTCCGCCGCTTTTTGTCTTTGTGAAACCTGAATACTTGCTATAGCTTACGCCGTCTTTGTCATACTTGTACAAAACATTGTCGAACTTGTAAAAGCCGTAATGCGTTCCCGTTGGCTTTTCCTGATAAAGCGAAAACATTCCGCCGTAAGCCTGCGCTTGTACAGACAAAGGGAGCATCAAAGCCAAACATAAAATAACGCACAAGATTTTTTTCATACGTTCACTCCAATAAAATTACTTCTTTTCAGTAAGCGTAATTCCATTCTTTCCGAGTGGGATTTCGTGGTCAAGTCCGATGAATTTTCCGTTCTCCTGCCACAAAACCTCCTTGACGAAATTGTATTTTTCCGTGTCCCAAGTTACAAAATCGTCCTTGACAAGTCCGCCTGTGTCGCCCGAGTTCGCGTTGAAGCACCAGAATGTGTGGTTTATTTTGTTTGTCTTGATAAACTTACGAAGATGCGTCATCCAAGTGAGGTTCGGCTCGGTCATATAACCGCCCCATTCGCCGATAAGAAGCGGCGCGATGCCCTCCTCCTGAATGTAGAACCAGTTGTCATGCCAGCAGTCTTTGTAAAGGCTGTTGTAGTTATAACCGCTCTTGAACCACGGCTGCTGATATACTGCAGGGCCGTAATCATGCGGTGAGTAGACGAGCTTGTTCTGATGTTTGCCGAGGTCGATAGGATTATCCTTTACGCCTCGGAGGTTTCCACCCCACCAGTTAAAGTAGTAATCGGCAGAATTTGTCGAGCTGAAATTGCCGTTTTTCTTCGTGTCGATAGGGTAAATTTCAATTCCCTCGACCATGACCAGAACGTTTGGGTTTTGTTTGAGAACGCTGTTTGCGGCTTTTTCGGCAACATATTTCCAGTTGTCGCTGTCCTTGGAGTTGTCCCACTTTGCTCTCGGGGATTCGTTCGGCTTGCCGTGAGGTTCGTTTTCAAGGTCAAATGCGATGATCGTATCATCATTTTTGTATCGTTTTGCCATCCATGCGAGCGTGTCGAGGTAGTCCTTTTCGCTTATATCACCGTCCGTCCAAAGTGCTTTCATGTGACCCATTGCATCTGTCTTTGCGCAGTGAATGTCTATCATAATTTTAAGTCCGTTCGCGCGGCACTGACCTACAACATAGTCGAAAATTTCAAGGCTGTTCATTCCGACGAGGTAGGAATTCGTTGCCTGATTGAAGTTTGCAGTCGGGTAATTTCCGTTCGACCAGTTTTTTATAAGTTCGCTCGATATCGGCACACGGAGCAGATTGAACCCGTGATCTGCTATCGATGCAATAGAGGTGTTGAGGTCACATGCCCACAAGCCGTCAAAGGTGTTTGTTCCCGTGTTGTAGCCGAACCAGTTGCAGCCCGTCAGCCAGACTTCCTTGCCGTTTTTGTCAACTATTTTGTTGCCCTTTACCGAGAGCCAGTCGTCCGTTGTCGGCTTCGGAACGTCCTTTGCGGCTGTGATTTTAGGGTCATTGTTTCCAACACCGCTGTTATTGTTGCTATTGTTGTTGCCCCCATTGCCCGTGCCCGAAGCTGTGACAGTTCCGCACTTTAATGTCGCTTTTGAAGCATCAACGGAGCTTGCGTTTTTGAGTATCATTCCGAATGTCGCCTCTCCTCCTGCGCTGATATCGGTGTTGTAATCAACGGGAGTTACGGTTATTTTCCCGCTTTTTATCGTAAAATTGCAGTTCCACGACTGGTCAACGCTAACATTTTTGCCAACAGAGATAGTCACCGTCCAGCCCGAAACGTTTCCGCTGCCGCCGTTTTTAACTGCGCCGTCGATCTGAACATAGTCGCTCGTTCCGTCATTCCAGCCGTTGCCCGTGTTCAGCACGAGGGATATTCCGTTCACGCTGTCATTCTTTTTTGACGAAGTATCGTTTTTTTTCGCACCTGCCGAAGTCTTTGTATCCTCGGACGAAGCTGTTTTTACCTTGCTGTCCGTTTTATCCTGCGAGGGATCGCTTGGCGTTTCGGCAGAAACTTTATCCGAAGTATCATCACTTTCAACATTTTCATCGGAAGAAGAATTTGCTGTCGAAGCGGTCACAACAACAGCCGAAGCATTTTCCGCACTGTCGCCGTACGGGTCATAATCATCGGCAAACGGGTCGTAATCATCACCGAAAACGTCGTTGTTTTCCTCTGTTTCAGCGGCTGACGAAGCAACAGTTTCACTTACCGAGGAAACGGCTTCGCTCACATCGGGTTCGGCGGATTTATTTCCGCAGGCTGAAAAGCTTGAACATATCATAAGCAATGAAACCGCAAAAGCTATGTATTTTTTCATTTTTTACCCCTTTCAAAAAACTTTAAGCAATGAATTGCATAAAAAGTTCACACAAAATTAACTCTACTATAATTATACCGTATTTTGCATAAAAGTCAAGGAAATCAGTTGACTTTTGCCGATAAAAGCGGTAAAATATTTGTATTGAAGATTTTTTTGAAAGGAACTTTTCAAATATGATAATTACAGTTGTCGGTCTTGGACTTATAGGCGGTTCACTTTGCAAAACTATAAAAAAACACACCAATCATACGGTCTACGGCGTTGATATCGACAAGGAAACTATAGATATGGCGCTCTCCCAACACGCGATCGATGCCGAAACGAACGACCTCGGACTTGCCGACATCACCATAGTTTCGCTTTATCCGCTCACAACGATAGACTTTATCAAGGCTAATGCAACAAAATTCAAGCGCGGCAGCATTGTCATCGACACCTGCGGCATAAAAAAAGCAATTTGCGACGGCGTTACCGATATTCTCGAAGAAAATGACGTTACCTTCATCGGCGTTCACCCAATGGCAGGACGTGAGTTCTCGGGTTTTGAATATTCGCTCGACAACCTTTTCGACACTGCAAGCTTTATCATCACGCCGACCGAAAAAACCCCTCAGCAGAAGATAAATCTCATTGAAGATTTTGCATACGCTATCAATTTTAAGAAAGTCGTAAAGGCAACTCCGCAGGAACACGATCAGATCATCGCATTCACGAGCCAGCTTGCGCACGTTGTTTCCAACGCTTACATAAAAAGTCCGACCGGACAGAAACAGCTCGGCTTCAGCGCAGGCAGCTTTCAGGATCTCACCCGAGTTGCAAAGCTCAACGAAGATATGTGGACACCTCTTTTTATGCTCAACAAAGATCCGCTCGTTTTCGAGATAAACTACATTATCGACCGTCTTACCGAATACAGAGATGCCCTTGTTGACGGTGATAACCCACGTCTTCACGATCTTCTCCGTGACGGACGAATTCTTAAGGAAGAAAGCAAGAAGCTTTGATGCTTTCGTGAAAGGAACTGATATAATATGCACGAAATATGTCTTGCCTCGCCTGCTGACAGGGACAAGATACTTGCGCTTTACAAGACAATGCTTTACGGTCCCGCTGAGTGGAACGAGGATTATCCGAACGAAGAAACGATCGGCTTTGATATGTCGCGAGATGCTCTTTTCGTGATGAAAAACGATGACGATGAAGTTATTGCGGCTATCTCGATCGACAAAGATGATGAAGTCGATTCTCTCCCATGCTGGGACAAGTCACTCGCCCCGAGCGGCGAATTTTCCCGAATATGCGTCCGTAAGGATATGCAGAACCAAGGGATTGCCCGTCAGATGATACTTCACGTTTTTGATGTGATGAAAAAAGACGGCAAAAAGGGTGCACACATTCTTGTAAAGACGGGTCACGAAGCCGCGCTTGCTTTATACGGAAAGCTTGGGTTCAAAACAGTCGGCGAATGTTTTATGTATGGCAAGGATTTTATCTGTATGGAAGTTAAGCTGTGAAAAAATGGCGCTGCTCACTCATTGGGCAGCGCCATTTTCTATTCTTTCACGACCACATAATCAAGGCTTTTTCCTGCAATTTTGTCAAAAATAAGCAGTTGTTCATCACTTGCGCCTTTATCATAGATCAAGACAAGCGTTTCTTCCGAATATTCTTCCGCTTTGGTGAGGATATTCCGTGCGATAAGCTCAATATTCTGCGTTTCTTTGCTTATCGGCAATATCATTAGGTGCAGAGTAATGCTTTTTTGCGAGCGTTCCGATATGACTCCGAGAATGAACAGCACTGTTGCCCCGATACAAAGAAATAATGCATACAAAAGCTGAATTTTTTCCATAAAAAATCCCCCCTATCAAGGAATTGCTGAGAGATCAGCTTTTTCCTTATTATATGATAGGAGGGGAAAATTTGTTATTTTATACTAATTCTCAATCGTTCTATAGACAAAATCGACAGATAGAATAAGTTCAGTCAAGAAAAGCGACCGCAGGCAGGCTGTCGCCTGACAAGGGAGCTTGACGCAGAATGAACTTATTATAGCCGAGAGTTTGTCTATAGGTTGATCGAGAATTAGTATTAATTGTTTGCGTTCTTCTTTGCTTCGATATCAGCGAGGGCATCCTTTCTTGAAAGGTTGATCCTGCCCTGATTATCTATCTCCATTACCTTAACAACGATCTCGTCGCCGATAGAAACAACATCTTCTACCTTTTCAACTCTCTGCTTGTCGAGCTTGGAGATATGAACGAGTCCGTCCTTGCCGGGAGCGATCTCAACAAATGCACCGAAGTTCATAAGGCGAACTACTTTGCCCTTGTAGATAGCGCCGACTTCGGGGTCGTTTGCGATAGTGTTTACGATCTGGATAGCCTTCTTAACGCCGTCCATATCAACACCGCTTACAAATACGTTGCCATCGTCGTTGATGTCGATCTTTACGCCGCAGTCAGCGGAGATCTTCTGAATGACCTTACCGCCCTGACCAATAACTTCTCTGATCTTGTCAACGGGAACTTTGGTCTGGAGCATCTTGGGAGCATACTTGCCGACAGTCGGACGAGGTTCTGCTATAGCCTTGAGCATAATTTCATCAAGGATATAATCTCTTGCCTTGTGTGTCTTAGCGAAAGCTTCTTCGATGATAGCAGGTGTAAGACCGTCGACCTTGATATCGACCTGAATAGCTGTGATACCCTTGTGAGTACCGCCAACCTTGAAGTCCATATCGCCGAAGAAGTCCTCAAGACCCTGGATATCTACCATTGTCATAAAGCTGCCGTCATCTCTTGTGATAAGACCGCAGGAAATACCTGCAACGGGTGCTTTGATAGGAACGCCGGCGTCCATAAGTGCGAGCGTAGAACCGCAGATAGAACCCTGCGATGTTGAGCCGTTGGAAGAAAGGACTTCGGAAACAAGGCGCATTGCATACGGGAATTCTTCAACGGAAGGAAGTACGGGAACGAGTGCTCTTTCAGCGAGCGCACCGTGACCGATCTCACGGCGTCCGGGTCCTCTTGAAGGCTTTGTTTCGCCAACGGAGTAAGACGGGAAGTTATAGTGATGCATATAACGCTTGCTGTCTTCTTCATCAAGACCGTCGATCTTCTGTGAATCGCTGATAGGTCCGAGTGTTGCGATCGTGAGTACCTGTGTCTGACCTCTTGTGAAAAGTCCCGAACCGTGTACTCTTGGAAGAACACCTACTTCGGAAGCGAGAGGACGGATCTCATCGATGCCTCTGCCGTCAACACGCTTGCCCTCATAGAGCCAGTTGCGGACGATCTTCTTCTGGAGCTTGTAGATGCACTCATCGATCATAGCGATTTTGTCGGGATAAGCTTCGTCAAACTTAGCGTGGATAGCGTCCTTGATAGGATTAAGTCTTTCCTCGCGGATATTTTTATCATCTGTGTCAAGAGCGACCTTAACGTCCTCAGCAGCCATTTCTTCGATAGCATCAAAGAGGTCGTGGTCAACTTCCATTGACTCGAATTCAAACTTCTTCTTGCCGATCTGAGCCTTGATGTCGTTGATGAAAGCAACGATCTTCTTGATCTCTTCGTGACCTGTGAGGATAGCCTTGAGCATAACATCATCGGGAACTTCGTTTGCGCCTGCTTCGATCATAACGATCTTCTCGGCTGTGCCTGCAACTGTAAGGTTGAGGTCTGTCTTTGCTCTCTGTTCGAGGTTAGGGTTAAGAACGATCTCACCGTCAATAAGACCAACGGAGATACCGCCGATAGGTCCGTTCCAAGGGATATCGGAAATAGAGATAGCAACGGAAGTAGCGATCATTCCGCAGATCTCAGGGGAATAATCGGGGTCAACAGCGAGAACTGTCATAACAACGGAAACATCGTTTCTCATATCCTTGGGGAAGAGCGGTCTGATAGGTCTGTCGACTACTCTTGAAGTAAGGATAGCCTTATCGGAAGGCTTGCCCTCTCTCTTTGTGAACGAGCCGGGGATCCTGCCTACGGAGTAAAGACGCTCCTCATAGTCAACTGAAAGGGGGAAGAAATCTACGCCCTCTCTTGGCTTGGGGCTTGCGGTAACGTTAGCCATAACGACTGTTTCGCCGTATGTTACCCAGCACGAACCGTTGGAAAGCTCACAGGTCTTGCCTGTTTCGACTTTGAGTTCTCTGCCTGCGAATGTTGTTGTGAAGACTCTGTAATTATCAAAAGTCTTGAGTTTGGACATTGCCATTTGAACTGCCTCCTGTTAAATATAATATTTAATTTTCCACCGTCAGCAGCTTTAGCAATAAATTCTGCCCATTCAACGAACGGGTACAATTTAATGCTAAACAACTGCTTAACGATTTGATTTTCATTAAAACGCACCAAAGGCAGCGTAAAGGGCATAGCCTTTACGAACTGCCTTCGGTAAAAAATTACTTACGGATTCCGAGCTTTTCAATAGTAGCACGGTATCTTGTGATATCCTTCTTCATAAGGTAGTTGAGAAGGTTACGTCTGCGGCCAACCATCTTAAGAAGACCTCTTCTGGAGTGGTGGTCGTTCGGATGATCCTTAAGGTGAGCGTTAAGGTCGTTGATCCTCTTGGTGAGGATAGCGATCTGAACTTCAGGTGAACCTGTGTCGTGTTCGCTCTTCTTGTTTGCTTCGATTACAGCAGCTTTTTCTTCTTTGCGCATCATAATAAATACACCTCTTTCAAAAATTTGCCCGTAAACATAGAATACGGCAGGTACAATTCTCCTGCGGAGCGTTACCCGTATTCCAAGTAGACGGAAATACACTGTACACACATAGCACAGCAAAAAGTATTATACCATATTATTTTTCATTTGTAAAGGGTTTTGACAAATTTTTTCGTCATATCAGGAAATTTTCTTGTTGCCCTTTGATTTTGAGCCTGCCTGCTTTTCCTTAGATGAAGCTACAGGAGCTTCCTTTCCGCCCATATCGGTGAAAATAGCGTCCTCTTCATCAAGCGGTTCGAGGTAAGCATATTCGGGATTGCTCTCTCCTCTTTCCTCATAGTAAGGGTCGATGACATACTTCTGGATAAGCGGATAGGAGTTGAACATTATAAGAAATCCGAGAAAGCTTATCGGCCATATCGGAATAATTATAACCGAAAGCGGGTGAAGAATTATCATCACACCAAGCAAAAGCACGATAAATACTGCAATAAGCAGCGTGATTATGTTCTTTTTGAGTCCAACGCAGGTGAGGAAGAACGAATTCTTGATGATATTCGCAAGGCTGAGGTCGGTCGCAACCATCATCGGGAAGATGTAGAAATTCATCATCAGCAGCGTAAGCGCAAAGCTTATCGAGATAACGCAGAGGATTATATAGATGATGCTGCCCGAGCTTTTATACATCGCAGGATATACCTGAAGCGCAGCATAAGCCGAAACAGCAAAAAGTATATCGAGAAGTCCGATCGGTATCGACTGTTTGAGGTTTCCCGAAAAGCCTTTCCAGAAATCATGGAAAATAAACGCGTTCTTTTCAAGTCGGTAGTTGCGCAGAACTCTTGTCATACCTGCGATCGCGGGACCTATCGTTACAACGGGAATACAGAAAAGCGCCGTCAGCAGATTAAGCTCCAGAAGCTTCCAGAACTTGCGGAAATAAAGCTCAAAAAACTCGAAGAACGGTTTTTTCTTGGGTGCATTTTTCGCAATGCCCGGGCCTGCCTTAGTATAATCGTTTAATCCAAAAAGTGACAAATAAATACAGCTCCTTAATTTTTATATTCCCTGTTATATTCCTAAAAAATCCGACCAAAGTCCTGCAAAAAAGTAGGTGACAAGGCTGTCTGCAAGCGACAGCACTCCGAGTGCCGCAAAAAGCACAAGAAATTTCGTAAGATAAAGCTTCACCGTGCCTGCGTCCGACTTGTCCAAGCCGAGCAAACGCTTCGCCGAGAGAAAGGACATCGAAAAGCTTTCCCTCGCCGCAATAAGCACGATAAACGCCGAAAGCACCGCAAACGGCAGTATGAAAACCGTTGAAACGAGCGTACCTTTAAAGCCGTATGCCGCGTTCATATCCGCAAGCATAACGCCTGTCCCAAGTCCGTGAAAAAAAGGAACGAGCAGCTCCGCAGGCATTGACACCGACCCGAACCCGAGCAGCAGACACACAAGCATCAGCAGGAACGGCCCGGAGAACGAGTTCACAAGTGTTTCGATGAATGTACACCCTGCACGGTTGCGGAAAAACAGCTCCGCCGGCCTGCGCAGGATATCATTTTCCGTATCAACACAGCTTGAAACTGCGCCCGTAAGCTCGCCCAGACAGAACAGCAGCATCAGCAGAACTACGGGAAGTCTGCCGCTTGCCCTTGAACTTTTCAATCCGAGCAGAAAAGGCATAACATTTTTTGTCCTTTGCATATACATCTTCCTTTGCTTTTTATTTCAAAGAAATTATATGCGGACAAACTGTGATTTAGACTTTAGGTCGCA
>UMDR01061024.1_pt1 | contig 18548 bp, 19 predicted proteins | sample 1964541 | NCBI WGS metagenome assembly UMDR01 (sample SAMEA4835999, study PRJEB28245) | human gut metagenome | biome: gut microbiome; material: fecal sample | place: Denmark | collected 2008 | reverse complement strand
CCGCAAGGATAGCAGGAAACTTTTTGAAGGACTTGAAATTGCAAAAGACACAGCGTTTTGTTCGGAATGGATGAACCAATGGCCGGTGCTGTTCCTGACACTGAAGGACGTGGATGGAAGCAGTTATCAGGATGCCTATGATCTTTTGCAATATATCATATCCGTGCTTTGTATAGAACATAATTATCTGACTGATAGTGATAAAGTTGATATTGCGGATAAAGAGCGTTTTCTACGGCTGAAAAGTGAAAATGGCAAGGTATCCGATGTAAAAAGTGCATTGGTTACATTGCTCCGTATGATGAATGCGTACTATGGAAAAAAAGTGATCTTGCTTGTCGATGAGTATGATGTCCCGCTTGCAAAAGCCAGCGACAACGGATACTACAAGGAAATGCTGAATGTGATAAAGATGTTCCTCGGCATGGCGTGGAAATCCAATCCGGACTTAAAATTCGCCGTAGTAACCGGATGCCTCCGAATCGCGAAGGAGAGCATCTTCACAGGAGCAAATAATTTTATTTCCAATTCAATATCCAGTAAAAAGTACCAGGATTGCTTTGGGTTTAGTGAGGCAGAGGTGACCGCATTACTGGATGCCGCTGAATTGCAGGATGCTTTGCCTGAAATGAAGAAATGGTATGACGGGTACCTCTTCGGCGGCAAAGAAATATACTGTCCATGGGATGTGATCAACCATGTAGATGCGCTGCTGACCGACCGGACTGCGAAGCCCGGAAATTACTGGATCGACCCCAGCCACAACAACATCATCCGGCGTTTTATCGACCACCCGCAGATCAACGTCAACGATAAGTTTGAGACCCTGCTTGCCGGCGGCGTGATCCAGGAGCCGATCCGCGAGGATCTGACCTACGATATTGCCCCATTCCACAGAGGATAACCTGTGGAGCATCCTGTATCTGACCGGATATCTGACACAGGTCCTGCCGGAGAAGCTTCCGGAGGGAATACAGCCGGAGGAAGGAAAAATGGCGCTGCGTATCCCGAACGAGGAAGTAAAGTCCGTGTTTGGCAGTACGGTAAAAAAGTGGTTTGAGGAAAAGATGGTGGCACAGGACCGCACTGCTTTGTTTAAAGCATGGTGGGACGGCGACGCAGAAAAGCTGACGCAGGAGATCACAGACATCCTGTTTGACACGATCAGTTATTTTGACTACAAAGAGGATTATTACCATGCGATGGTCACGGGATTATTCCTGGGAGCGGGATATGCGGTGAATTCAAATTCAGAAGCAGGAACCGGCCGGGCGGACGTCATTATAAAAGAACAGCGGCGCAGGCGTGCGCTTGTGATCGAGGTAAAATGGTTCGGAAAGAAAGAAAATAGAAACAGCCTGGAAAAGGAATGTGCGTATGCGCTGCAGCAGATCGAGAAAGAGCAGTATAAGAAAAACCTGGAGCTTGAAGGATATAAGACCGTGCTGTGTTATGGTGCGGCGTTTCGTGGGAAGACCTGTCTGATAAAGACAGACGACTGAGACTGATACTTTGAACTTTCATCCGGTGTTTTCCACTTTGCCCAAAGGTTCCGGCATACCTGCTTATTTTAGGCTTGACTTGCGCAGATGCTTTGGCTAAAATAAGATTAAATCTTATTTTGGCCAAAGGAGGTCTTGCTGTGAATTATATCAAACGTGACCTTGAAGACAAAATTCTCTCCCTTTCCGAAGAATATTCCTGTCTGCTGATTACCGGACCAAGGCAGGTTGGTAAAACAACAATCCTGCGCAGGCTAATGACACCGGAACGCGGTTATGTTACGCTGGATGACTTAGAAGAGCGACGCATGGCTAAAAATGATCCGGCACTGTTTTTACAGGTTCACGATATTCCAATTTTAATTGACGAAGTACAATATGCGCCTGAGCTGTTTTCTTATATTAAAATTGCTATTGATAATGGTGTTGCTCCCGGCTCTTTCTGGCTGACTGGTTCCCAGGCATTTAAAATGATGGAACTTGCACAGGAATCGCTGGCCGGACGCGTAGCGATTCTGCATATGCCCGGCCTGTCTCAGCATGAAATTTACGGTACCGGACAAAATACGCCGTTTACCGTTGATTTAACTGCACTAAAAGCACGGAAAAGCATCGGGACACCTGTCAATATGGACGGAATCTATGAACGGATCTGGAAAGGTTCGCTTCCTGGGTATGTAAGCGGGAAATTCACTGACCGCAATGTATTCTATTCCAGCTACTTGCAGACCTATATCGATCGGGATGTCAGCGAATTGGTAGCCCTTGTGGATAAACTTCAATTTCAGGATTTTATCCGTGCCGCCGCCTGTCGGGTCGGACAAATGCTGAATATCCACGACATTGCTCAGGATGTTGGTGTTTCAGACGATACCGCCAGGCGCTGGCTGCAGGTCCTGGAGAAGTCCGATATTATCTTCTATCTTCGGCCCTACTCCAATAATTTACTGAAACGCACCATAAAGACACCAAAAATGTATTTCTTCGACACTGGCCTTGTGTCTTATCTGACGCGGTATACCTCTCCGGAGATTTTACAAAACGGAGCGATCAATGGGGCGATTCTGGAAAATTATGTAGTTTCCGAGATTATAAAAACCTACCACAACGCTGCACAGGACTGTCTGCTTTGGTATTATCGTGATAAAAGCAGTAATGAGATCGACATGGTCATCGAAAATAACGGGCAGCTGCATCCATTAGAAATAAAGCGCTCTGTCAATCCCGGAAGTGAACTGATCGGCGCATTCTCTGTGTTGGATAAAGGCTCCGTACCAAGAGGCAAAGGCGCATTAATCTGTATGCGTCCAGAGCTTTCGGCTATCAATGCAGATAATTATATCGTACCAATCTGGATGATCTGATGTGCATGTTTTGGTAGATGAAGCCCGAAAATGCTTCAAAAAGCCGCCCCGTCACCGGTGCGGCTTTTGCATTTCTCATATCTTTTATTTCCCTTTTGCGCTGTCTGCCAGCTCCAGACGCACGAGCGCTTTGCGCAGTGCAGTCTCGGCGCGGTTGAGGTTGAGCATGGGATCTTTTCTCTGCAGGCGGCGCTCCGCGCGAACCTGCGCTTCTTTGGCGCGGTTGATATCAATTTCCTCCGGCCACTCTGCCACCTCCGCCATGATCGTCACCTTGTCCGGCAGCACTTCCATGAAGCCGCTGTGGATCGCGGCAAGCTTTTTGCCGCCGCCCTCCTCCGTGATGGTGACAATGCCCGGCACGATCAGCAGCGTCATCGGGATGTGGTTTTTGTAGATACCCACTTCCCCCTCGCTGGTCGTCAGCTCCACCATACTTGCTTTTCCCTCATAGAATACGCGTTCCGGTGAAATGATATTCAGTTGAAACAATTTATCGTCTGCCATACGCTCACCTACTTCACACGGGCAAGAACATCGTCAATCGTGCCGGCGTTGAGGAAGAAGCTCTCCGGTATGTCGTCATGCTTTCCTTCCAGGATCTCGCGGAATCCGCGGATCGTCTCAGCGATCGGCACATAGCGTCCTTCCGTTCCGGTAAACTGCTGTGCAACATAGAACGGCTGAGACAAGAATCTCTGGATCTTTCTCGCACGGCTTACGATCAGCTTCTCATCCTCGGAAAGCTCGTCCATACCAAGGATCGCGATGATATCCTGCAGTTCCTTGTATCTCTGCAGAATTTCCTGCACACCGCGCGCCACCTTATAGTGCTCCTCACCCACAACGCGCGGGTCGAGGATGCGGGACGTGGACTCCAGCGGGTCTACCGCCGGATAAATACCAAGCTCTACGATGGAACGCGACAATACGGTGGTCGCATCCAAATGAGCAAATGTCGTCGCCGGAGCCGGGTCAGTAAGGTCATCCGCAGGCACATAAACCGCCTGTACGGAGGTGATGGAACCGTGCTTTGTAGAAGTAATACGCTCCTGGAGAGCGCCCATTTCCGTCTGCAGCGTCGGCTGGTAGCCAACGGCGGAAGGCATACGGCCGAGAAGTGCGGACACCTCGGAGCCTGCCTGTGTGAAACGGAAAATATTGTCGATGAACAGCAGCACATCCTTGCCGCCCTCATCACGGAAATATTCCGCCATGGTAAGACCGGTAAGTCCCACGCGCATTCTGGCTCCGGGCGGCTCGTTCATCTGCCCGAATACCATGGTGGTTTTATTGATAACGCCCGACTCAGACATCTCGTGGTACAGATCGTTTCCCTCACGGGTGCGCTCGCCCACGCCGGTGAATACGGAATAGCCGCCGTGCTCCGTCGCGATGTTGCGGATCAGCTCCTGGATGAGGACGGTTTTTCCTACGCCGGCACCGCCGAACAGACCGATCTTACCACCCTTCTGATACGGGCAGAGCAGGTCAACAACCTTGATGCCGGTTTCCAGCATCTCGGTGGAGGTAGCCTGTTCCTCAAAATCCGGCGCTTCCCGGTGGATCGGCAGATACTGCACATCCGTCGGCGCTTCTTTGTTGTCGATCGGCTGACCGATGACGTTAAAGATACGCCCGAGCGTCTTCTCTCCTACCGGTACCGAGATCGGCGCTCCGGTGGAGATCGCCTCCATCCCGCGCACCAGACCGTCCGTCGGTCCCATCGCGATGCACTTTACGGTGTCGTCACCCAGATGCTGGGCAACCTCCACCACAAGCGTGCCGCCATCCGACGTCGGAATATGAATCGCATCGTATATGCTCGGAAGCTTTCCTTCCGGAAACTTAATGTCAAGTACCGCACCGATAATCTGAGTGATTTTGCCTTTTACTTGTTCTGACATTCTTTTTCTCTCACTCCTTATCCGCCAATGCTTTAGCTGATCGCTTCCGCACCGGCAATAATCTCTGTTAATTCCTGCGTAATCGAGCTCTGACGCGCCCGGTTATACTGCAGAGACAGTTTTTCAATCATTTCTTCCGCGTTGCTGGTCGCCGAATCCATCGCCTGCATTCTGGCTCCGTTTTCGCTTGCCGCCGCCTCGATCAGCGAACCAAACAAAATACTGGTAACGTATTTCGGGATGATGATATCCAGCGACTGATCCTCCGCCGGTTCGTAGTTCATCGGCGTATTCAGATCCGCCTCACGCTGACGCGTCTTCTGCGTACCCGCCTCCAGCTCCTCCTCGGTAAATTCCACCGGCAGCAGCTTCATAAGCGTCGGAACATGCACCACCGTATTTTTAAACGCGGTGTACGCCACGTAAATCTCACCGATCTCGCCGTCCGTGAATGCCTTCAGCACCGCCTCACTGATCTCGCGCGCATCGGAATACATCGGATTGTTCATAACGTCACTGTAGTCGGCTCGGACATGATAGCCGCGTCTCTCCAGGAAGTCTTTCCCTTTTCTCCCGATGGTGATCAGCTCGATATCCTCTCTGGCAAAGCCGCTCCCGGTGACAAGCTTCTCCACACCGGAATTATAGCCGCCCGCAAGCCCGCGGTTGGAAGTAATCGTGATAATACATTTTTTCTTACTCTCTCCGCCCTGCAGGTAAGGGTGCCTGATCTGCCCGGAATGCGACAGGATATGGGCAACCGTGCGGTACATTTTTTCGAAGTACGGCTTCGCCTGCTCCGCACGCTGCTTTGTCTTCTGCAGTTTTACGGTAGATACCAGCTTCATGGCTTTTGTAATCTGTCCGATGCTCGATACACTGCTTTTACGCCTCTGTATGTCTCTCATGGAAGCCATTTGGTATCACCCCTTACTTTTTAAAATTTGCCTTGCATTCCTCGATCGCCTGCACCAGCAGCTTCTCCGTTTCGTCGGAAATCTCCTTCGTCTCATCGATTGCTTTCGGTATCTCCGGATATTTGGTCTGCACCAGCTCAAACAGCGCATCCTGGAACGACAGAATATCCTCCACTGCAACATCCAGCAGATACTTCTTTGTCGCCGCATAGATAATCATGATCTGGTAGGCAACCGGCATCGGCTGGTACTGCGTCTGCTTCAGGATCTCCTTGATGCGTTCTCCCTGCGCCAGCTTTTCCTTCGTGTCTGCATCCAGCTCGGAACCGAACTGCGAGAACGCAGCCAGCTCGCGGTACTGTGCCAGCTCGACACGGATCGGAGCGGCGATCTTCTTCATCGCCTTGATCTGCGCTGCGCCGCCTACACGGGATACGGAAAGACCGGCGTTTACAGCCGGACGGAAGCCCGCGTTAAACATCTCTGTTTCCAGATAAATCTGACCGTCCGTGATGGAAATAACGTTTGTCGGAATGTATGCGGATACATCGCCCGCCTGCGTCTCGATGATCGGGAGCGCCGTCAGGGAACCGCCGCCCAATTCATCCGAGAGCTTCGCCGCACGCTCCAGCAGTCTGGAGTGCAGGTAGAAAACATCGCCCGGATATGCCTCACGGCCTGGCGGACGTCTCAGAAGCAGGGACAGGGTACGGTAAGCCGCCGCATGCTTGGACAGGTCATCGTAGATGATCAGCACGTCGTCGCCGTTTTCCATCCATTCCTCGCCGATCGCGCAGCCGCTGTACGGCGCGATATACTGGAGAGGCGCCAGCTCGCTGGCAGTGGAGGCAACGACGGTCGTGTAATCCATCGCCCCGTATTCTTCTAAGGTTTTTACAATATTGGCAACGGTAGAGGATTTCTGACCGATCGCCACATAAATACATTTTACGCCCTGCCCCTTCTGATTGATGATCGTATCAATCGCGATGGCAGTTTTTCCGGTCTGTCTGTCACCAATGATCAGCTCACGCTGGCCGCGTCCGATCGGTACCATGGAGTCGATCGCCTTGATACCTGTCTGCAGCGGCGTGTCCACGGATTTTCTGGTGATAACGCCGGGAGCCACACGCTCGATTTCCCTTGTCTTGCTGGAAGGGATGGGACCCTTTCCGTCAATCGGATGGCCGAGCGCGTTGACAACTCTTCCGAGCATACCATCGCCCACCGGCACGGAAACCACGCGTCCGGTCGTCTTTACCGTGTCGCCCTCGCTGATGCTTGACGCATCGCTGAGCAGTACGGCGCCGACATTGTCCTCTTCCAGGTTGAGCACCATACCCTCGACCTCTCCCGGAAATTCCAGAAGCTCGCCCTGCATCGCGCTCTCAAGACCATGGATACGGGCAATCCCGTCCGACACCTGCATGACCGTTCCCACATTTGAAACAGACATTTTGGAGGAATATTTCTTTATCTCGTCCTTAATTACAGAACTGATTTCCTCTGGTCTTAAATTCATGAGGTTTGCATCCTTTCTATATTATTCCTGCCCGCATTTCTGCGGTTCCAGTGACGTTCTCTGAAGCCTGCGGACAACGTCCGTCAGCTTGCTGCGGATACTGCTGTCCACCACGGTGTCGCCGATGCGGATAACCAGTCCGCCGATCAGCGCCGGATCGACGTCGTATGTCATCTCCATCTCCACATACCCGGTAGTTTCAAGCAGCTTCTTTCTGATCCGCTCTTTCCATTCTTCGGAAAGCTCCATCGGCGAGGTGACTTGCGCCCTGCCGATTTTTTTGTATTCCTTTACTCTTGCCACGATATAGTCCAGTATGGCATCCAGCTCGCCGCACCGCTGTTTGTTCACAATGATGCGCAGAAAGCCTGTCAGATTATCGCTGACGCGGCCTTTAAAAATCTTTTCCACCAGATTCAGCTTTTCTTCTTTTCCGATATCCGGATTTCGCAGAACCCGGGCAAGCTCCGGATTTTCTTCAAATGCCTTCCGGACGGCAAGCACCTCCTGCATCATGGCATCCACACTGTTTTCCTCTACGGAAAGGTCGAACAGGGCATCGCCATATGTCTTGGATACTAACTTTGCCATGTATCATCACCTATTTCCTTTAAGGTTTCTTCCATGAGGGATTCCTGCACACTCGTATCGATGGATGCAGCAACCACTTTACCTGCCATGAGCGAAGCAATGGAAATCATTTCTTTCTTCATATCGTCTGCAGCCTTCTTTTTGTCCAGCTCGATCTGCGCCTGCGCCCGCGCGATGATGCGCGCCGCCTCTTCATTCGCCTGCGCTTTGATGTCCTCCGCATTTTGGAGCGCCTTCTGTCTCGCCTGACTTAAGATCTCGTCTGCTTCTTTATTGATATTTTTAATTCTGGCGTCGTAGTCTTCCTTCAGCAGCTTTGCCTGCTCCTTGTCCGCCTGCGCTGTGTCAATGTCGTTCTTAATCCTTTCCTGACGCTTTTTCAGAAAATCCCTTGCCGGGTTGAAAAGCAGATAGGATAAAAGGGTATACATTACCAGCATGGCAAGCATCAAAAGCACGGTATCCGCCAGAAGCTGCGGGTCCAGATTAAATAATCTCTCCAAGGTTTCGCCTCCCTTCTGCTCGTTTTACTCGCAGAACCGCTTCGCGATGCACACGGGCTTCGCCCGGCGCCGCATGTCTCGGGTTTCTCCCTTCCGTTCGAAACTCTTCGCGGAACTACGGCAGTGTTTTTTCTATTTCCTGCCTACTCGCTTTTTACTCGCACTCTTTTACAGTTTTCCGAGCAGCGGGTTTGCGAACAGCAGAATGAACGCGATCGCAAGACCGTACAGACCGGTTGTCTCGGCAACAGCCTGTCCAAGAAGCATGGTGGAGGTGATGTCTGATTTCGCGCCCGGATTTCTTCCAACGGCGTTTGCACCGTAACCTGCTGCGATACCCTGTCCGATACCAGGACCAACGCCGGCGATCATTGCCAGACCTGCTCCGATTGCAGAACACGCTAAAATTAAACCTTCGTTTGTAATCATTTCTTATTTCCTCCTGTTTAAAATATTTTGAAATTAGTTTTCTCCCGGCATCTTGTCTCTGGTAAATACCATCGTCAGCATACAGAATACGTATGTCTGGATCGCTCCGGAGAACACATCAAAGTAGATATGCAGAATACCCGGCCAGCCGACTGCGAATTTTGTGAGCAGCTGATAGATCAGTGACATCATAACAGTGCCCGACAGAATGTTTCCAAAAAGACGCAGGGACAGTGAAAACGGTACTGCTATCTCACCGATCAGATTGATTGGGAACAGAAGCGGCAGCGGCTGAAACAGCCCTGTAAAGGCGCCGACTTTGTTGTACTTGATATTATTGTACTGAATGATCCCAAACGTGATCAGACCGAGCGGCAACGTCACGCCGTAGTCTGCGGTAGGCGGCCGCAGCCCGAAAAGACCGGAAATGTTGCTGACAAAGATGAATAAAAACAGCGCGCTGATATAGTTGACAAATTTCCCGGCGTATTTGCCCATACTGCCCTCAACCATCTTATCCAGCATTTCCACGATCAGCTCCACCACATTCTGGAAACCGCCCGGAATCTCCTCCGCGCGCTTTATCCTGCGGTTCGCCGCGACAGCAAAAATCAGAAGCACCGCCATCACGATGAGGACGCTGACATGTGTCGTGGTAATCCAGAGCTCCTGCCCGAACAGCTCGTATTTGATGAGACCGTGTACCATAAAGTCCACATCGCCTCCGCCTGCCAGCAGAAACCCTCCGCTAAAACCAGCACTTTCCACATTCTCACCTTCTTTCCTTCATAATGGTAGCGTCCTTACGATCTTCCTTTCCGCCCGCAAGCCGGTGGATCAGCGGCTGTGTATATGCCCCCAGCTTCAGCGTGAGCAGTCCCAGAAACACCGCGATGATATCTCCGTGAAGCCGCCACACCAGCACCACCAGGACCATTGCCGCCACGGTCCGCAGAACAACGCCCTTTTTCATGTGCTTCGAAGCATCCTCCTGCGTAAGCTCCAGAGAATCCTCCACAAACCGGCACATGTGAAACGCCATTCCCACGGCTCCGAGAACTCCGGCAAAAAGACTCAGAAAAAATGCTGTTTTCGAATCTGCAAACCAGACAAGCGCCAGAGCAAGCAGCAGTCCCCACAGCAGGATCCCGCCGGTCAGCTCCTTCAGCGTCGGATGCAGATTGCCCAGAAATTTCTTAATCCGTTCCATTGCCGTCATCCTTCTTTCCGGATTTTCCATCCTTCGGCACCAGCTCCTTTACGAGCATCCAGGTATTGCGGCAGCCTGCCAGGATTCCAAGGATCAGAAGCGGCAGTACCGTATGCCAGCCAAAGCGCTCGTCGAGCCAGGTTCCTATAAAGACGCATAAAATAACAGGGGCGAGCATGCTGATGCCTATCTGAGTGATCATTGCGATGTTCCGGTATACATCCTTCTTGAAATTCATACATACCCTCCCTCGTTCATTTGGTTTTCATTCTAATGCATCTTGAGCAAAATGTCCAGTAAAGTTTAAAATTTCACATAGATAATTTGCCGCTGTTATCTGAAAATTGTGCATTTTGTTGTATTTGTTCGTTTTTCTTTAGACAAAACAGCGTTTTATCCTTCCGTCCGCTCATCCTGCAGCTCTCTCCAGATTTCGATGATGAGCATCAGGCTGACAGGTCCCAGCGCAACCCCGGCGACGCCGTACACGCAAATTCCGATGTACACGGCAGCCACCATCGCGATCGGATAAATTCCCATGCGGTCGCCGATCAGCTTCGGCTCCAGAAATTCGCGCAGGGTGTTTGTAACCAGAAAGAGAAGTACCAGACAAACGCCGAACCAGAATTTTCCGGTAAACATCTGAAACGCGCCCCAGGGTATCAGGATCGTCCCGGTCCCGATGAAGGGAAGCGCATCTAAAAGCCCGATGACGATCCCCATCAGCAGCGCATATGGATAGCCAAGAAGCGTCAGCCCCAGCACACAGATGACCGTAACGATGAAAATGATCAAAAGCTGCGCGCGGATCCAGGCTCCGCCCAGCGACATCATCGCCGCATTGATCCTGCGCGCCCGCTCGTAGACGCCGTATTTTTTCAGCACCTCGCCTAGCTTTTCATAGTCCTTCAGGATCAGCATATAGGACACAAATACGATCAGCACCACGCCCAACCATTCCAGCACAGACATCAGATAGGAAAGCGAATTTTTCAGCACGCCCGGCACCGCATAGGTCTGGATGCGCTGCTCCACAACCACCATGTTGTCGTATATAAAGCTTTCCACCGCCTGCGCATGGATGCCGGTGTTTTTCTCCACAGCGCTGCAGCATACCTTCATCAGATGCTCCGCCTTCTGCATATAGGAATCAAAGTTTGCCGCCAGATTGCATATCTGCCGGATCAGACTGCTTCCGAGCAGATACAGCGCGATTCCGGCAGCTCCCGTAAGCAGCACCAGCAAGATGCCGCCCGCCGTCACCTTTTTCAGATGCAGCCTTCGTTCCAGGAAAACCGCTCCCGGCATCAGAAAGCGCACCAGTACCCAGGCGATGAAAAAAGGAATCACAACCGGCAGTATGTATTTCATTCCAAGAAATACTGCAAGTGCGATCCCCGTCAATTTTACAATGTCCTTATATGATCTGCGCATACTGTTCTCCAGAAGGTTTTAGTGGACGGCAGCTTTCTCTGCCGTCTGCTATAGTATGCGCACAATCCTTTCGATTTATTTATCGTTTTCCGCGAGAAGCTTTTCCTTCAGCGTCCGCAGAACGCCGTCCTCCTGGTAAGAGGGCGCCTCGTATTTTGCAGCTGCCTTCAGAGCCGGATGCGCGTTCGCCACCGCATAGCTCTCCCCCGCCTGCTTTATCATGCCGATGTCGTTGCAGTTGTCGCCAAACGCCATCGTCTCCTCCATCGTGATGCCAAGCTTTTCCTGCAGGGCGCGCAGCGCGATGCCCTTGTCCGCCGCTCTGTCCATGCAGTCTATCCAGAAGGTACCCGCCTTCACCACATTAAGCGTATCCCCAAATCTTTCCTGCAGCTCTTTTTCCAGCTTCTCCGGCGCTTCCTGCTGATAGATAGCGATTTTATTTGTTTTCCGGCAGTATGGAATCAGATCCGGCACCGCCTCTGTCTGAATGTGGAGCGATCTCAGCCCTTTCAGAAATTCCTCGCTCGGCGATTCCGTGTAAAGCTTCTCCGGCGTCGAAAGAATAATCTCCGTGACGCCGAGGCTGCGAAGATATCTGACCATTGCCTCCGCTGTCTCTGGCGGAATATAGGTCACGGAAACGATCTCCTCATTTTTCAGCACGCAGGAACCATTTTCGGTGATGAAGTAAATGTCTTCTGCGATCGCATCGAACAGGTACCGCATACTGCTGTAATGCCGTCCGCTCGCCGCCGCAAAAAGGATTCCCTTTTCCTGCAGTCTGCGGATAACCCCGTAAATATCCTCATTCAGTTCGTTTGTCCCCTCCGGGACCAGTGTCCCGTCAATATCGGACGCCGCAAGTTTTATCATCCTACATTTCTCCTTCTGCTGTCAGTTTTTCCAAAAATCCCATCCCTATGCGGGAATACATTCGCAAAAATCTCTATCTCTCATTCCGGACAATGAGCCTGCACGACCGCCGGGAATCCGACCGGCTGACAGGAAAATTCCATTTCTTTTCCAGTCGTCGGATGGGTAAACACCAGCCTGCTTGCGCAGAGCGCGATCTGTTCCCCGCGCTGCGCAAGCGGATTATACTTTGCATCCCCGTAAAGCGGCGCGCCGCTCTCCGCCATCTGCACGCGGATCTGATGATGCCGCCCGGTATGCAGATTTATTTTCACAAGCGCGCGACCTTCCGTCTCCGCAAGCACCCGGTAGTTCAGCTCCGCCCGCTTCGCGCCCGGTGTCTTTTGGGGAACCGCACGCGAACAATTCCCTGACGGTTCTTTTTTTAAATAATGTATCAGCGTTCCTTCCGTCTGCGGCAGCCTTCCGCAGACAACCGCAAGATACTCCTTCTTCATCCTTCCGTCCTGTACCTGAGCGCTTAACTTCGCCGCCGCAGACGGCGTTTTCGCAAAAACAACCAGGCCCTGCACCGGCTGGTCGAGGCGATGCACCACCCCAACATACGGATTTGCCTTTTCGTATTTTTCCATCAGATACGTGCGCACCATGCTCTCCAGATCCATGCGCCCGAAGGACGCATTCTGCACTGCAAGTCCCGCGGGCTTTCTGCAGACAAGAAGCTGTTTGTCCTCATATATAATATCCGGCATAAAATCTCCTAAGTATACCCTCATTTTCTGCCGGGACGTAAGCTCCCGACACTCAAATCCCGGTGATATAAAAAAGCGCTGCCGCAGTTGACTTTGCAATCAATCGTGCGACAGCTTCTTTTTTACGCTAGTAGGAATTACTCTGTCATTTATAATTTAACAACGTTAGCTGCCTGCATTCCGCGAGCGCCTTCTGTCAAATCGTAAGAAACAGCCTGACCTTCTTCCAGAGATTTGAATCCTTCACCCTGGATAGCTGAGAAATGTACGAATACATCTGCTCCGTCTTCGCCTGTGATAAATCCATAACCCTTTTCTGCGTTGAACCACTTAACTGTACCCTTGTTCATTTCGGTACCTCCATAAAATAAATAAAAAATTGTAGAATGTAGCTACATCTGCATTATATGCCGAGGTGGATACCCTTGTCAAGGAATTTTTTGGCTAAAGAGTTACTATTCGCAGCCGATGTGGCTATACAGTCAGGCTCGTCATGCCTGCATGTAAGAGACTGGTTGTATAGCCGCATTAAGTCTGCGAAGCAGACACTCCGCCCACATAAGCAGTCTTAGCTCCTCAAGGAGCGGGACTGGAGCCTCAAAGAGGCGACACTGCGCCGTAGATCTCCATCGGCACATAGGCGCGCACGTAGATGCCATCCGCGCGGTATTCCTCCTCCAGAAGCTGCCCGTGCTTGCGGATGAGCTGGATCAGTCCGGCGTTATTGTAAGAATACAGGCGCTCGATCAGCACGTTTCGCTCATTTAAAATTTCTTCGAGGAGCGCCTTCAGTTCCTCCAGATTTGCCCCGTATTTCGCGGACACCGGCAGCACATGATCCGCCCGGCGGTCGCGCAGCGCTTCCTCCGGCAATGTTTTGTCCTGCTTGTTGAACAGTGTGATGACCGTCTTACCGGAAACACCGAGATTTTTCAATGTCTCGTAAACTACAAGCATCTGCTGCTCCGCCTGCGGGTTGGAGGCGTCCACCACATGCAGGATGATATCGGCATATTTCGCCTCCTCCAATGTGCTTCGGAACGCGTCGATCAGATGATGCGGCAGCTTTCGGATAAAGCCGACCGTGTCCGTCAGCAGCATTTCCTGTCCGGACGGAAGCTCCAGCACGCGCGTGGTCGGATCGAGCGTCGCAAACAGCTTGTCCTCCTCCAGCACCTGCGCGCCGGTAAGCGTGTTTAAAAGCGTCGATTTTCCCGCATTGGTGTAGCCGACGATCGCTGCTACCGGCGTCTGCTGACGGCTCCGTCTGCTTCTTGTAACCTCGCGGTGACGCTTCACCTCCGCCAGTTCGCGGTTTAACTGCGCGATGCGGTCCTTGATCAGACGGCGGTCCATCTCCAGCTTTTTCTCACCGGGACCTCTGGTGCCGATCCCGCCGCCGAGACGGGACAGGGAATTGCGCAGTCCCACCAGTCGCGCCTGGCGGTACTTTAGCTGCGCCAGCTCCACCTGGATCTTGCCCTCGCTGGTAGAGGCGCGCGCCGCAAAAATATCCAAAATAATCAGCGTCCGATCCATCACTTTCATATCCAGCTCCTGCTGCAGATTGTGAAGCTGGGCAGGCGAAAGTTCGTCGTCGCAGATCACTGCGTCTGCCTCCAGCGCGTATGCCATCTCTTTTACTTCCTCTATTTTTCCTTTTCCGATGTAGGTGCCCGGATGGATCTGTTCGCGGTTCTGGATCATCTTTCCGACCGTAACCGCGCCCGCCGTCTTCGCAAGCTCCTCCAGCTCTGCCAGCGACTGTTCCGTATCGTCGTTCTCCGTCACGCTGACACCAAGTAAAATGACCCTTTCTTCAGGTGTTTCGATTTCAAATCCTGTCATGAAACGCTCCTTATCTTGTACTGAGAAAATCGTATTCTTTCTTTCCTTTGGCATCGTCTGGATACAGCTCCATGAACTGTGCCGCGATTGCTTTTGCCGTCTCAAAGTCATGCTTGCGCTCATACGCGACGATTTCATTATAGAGAAGATCGCGCTTTGCGCTCTCGCTTCCCTCCAGCGCAAGCCCGGTTTCCGCAGCCGATACCGCCGCGTCGTAGTTTTTATCCGCAAGCTCGCACAGCACAATGCCATTGTAAGCCGCAGCTTCCTCGCCGTACTCCGCAATATACTGCTGATACACATTGCGCGCATGAACACTGTCATCCAGCGCAAGATATACCTCTCCCATCAGCATCATCGCCTCTTTATGCTTTGCCTCGGCAGGCTTCGACAGCATTTCCTGGGCCTTTGCGTAATCGCCCAGATAAAAATAAATGCAGCCCTTCTGATAATAGTCTTCCATATCTTCGTTTGGAATATTTAACGCTTTCTGCAAATATTCATCTCCGACCGCTGACTGGCTCTGCTCCTCATACTGTTTATAGATATCCAAAAACAGCCCGTAATCCTCCGGCGTCAGCAGCGATACCGCGTCAAAATCTGCCTTTGCCAGCTCCGTCTCGCCAAGCTTTAGGAAAGCCGCGCCGCGCATATAATATGCGTCTGCGTTTTCGCCAAGCTCCAGAATCCGGCTGCAGGTGTTTTTTACCCCTTCAAAATCTTCTGTCTTAAACTGGCAGGCCGCCTCGTAAAGACTAATGTCGGTTTTCGTCTCCGGCATTTTTTCATCGCAGAGATTATACGCATTTTCAAACGCAGTGATCGCATTCTGATAATCCGCCTGCTCCATATAGCTGATGCCCTCATTGCGCGCAAGCTCCACCTCAGAAGGTCCCTTATCTCTGCATCCGGCGAGCAGCACACACATCGAAAGTACCGCCGCCAGTTTATAAAAACGAATTCTCATCGCTGATTCCTCCCCTGCTGCATTTTCTGATATCCCTGTTCTCTCCGGCTTCCGGATCTGCATACCGGAAACCTGCAGGACCTGCCGCCGGCAGCTCCCTTCGGATGCATAACAGTAAAAATGACTGCCGCAGTTTCCTGTGACAGCCATATCATACCATATTTTCCGCTTCTTTCAAACCCTTTTATTTTACCCTCGTGGCTTTACTGCGAGGTATTTTACTTTCCGCGGGCACGCTCAAATTCATCAAGAATGGATTTATCCGGCGCCGGGGTAAGAAGACTTACCACAATAATCGCAGCAAGCGCTACCAGGAATGCCGGAAGCAGCTCATAGATATTCCAGGCGCCGCCAAGCGGACGCACAAGATACTTCCACACAAAAATCATCACGCCGCCTGCTATCATTCCTGCAAGCGCGCCGTATTTGTTGGAACGCTTCCAGAACAGCGCCGCAAGCACTACCGGACCGAAGGAAGCGCCGAAGCCCGCCCACGCAAAGGATACGATGCCAAACACAGAGCTATTCGGATCTTTCGCCAGAAAAACACCGATCACCGCGATCGCAAGAAGCGTAATCCGCGCCGCCAGCATTCCGCTTTTGTCACCTTTTCCCAGACGCTCTCCGAGAAGGTCAGAGGACACTGCCGAAGATGCTGCCAGGAGCTGCGAGTCCGCCGTAGACATGGTAGACGCCAGGATTCCCGCGAGGATAACGCCCGCCAGCAACGCCGGGATCACACCATACTGACTGAGCAGATCCGCAATTTTTACAATAATCGTCTCGGAATTGGAGCCTTCCAGAACCTCCAGCGCGCCGACCTTGCTCATCGTATACCCGATAATTCCAATAGCAACGCCGACCGTAAGGGAAATAACCACCCAGATACTTGCCACTCTGCGGGACAGGGACAATTTGTTTTCATCCTCGATCGCCATAAAGCGGAGCAGAATGTGCGGCATTCCAAAATAGCCAAGCCCCCACGCCAGCATGGAAAAAATCGTGATGGTTCCGTAGGGAGCCGCCGTCTGTGTGACCGGATCGTAGGTCTGCGTGAAGGACAGATAACCAGGCAGTGCTCTTGCATTCTCTGCAACCGCGCCGAAACCGCCTGCCACACTCACGCCAAATACAAGAACGACAACCAGCGCAATGGACATAATAATGCTCTGCATAAAGTCTGTGGTGGATGCCGCAAGAAAACCGCCGAGCATAGTATATCCCACGATAACGACGGCACTGACCACCATCGCCGTGAAGTAATCCACGCCAAACAGACTGGAAAACAGCTTTCCGCATGCCGCAAAGCCGGAGGCTGTGTACGGAATAAAGAAAATAACAATAATAATTGCGGAGATCATCAGCAGCGCACTTTTATCGTGGTAACGATTCTTAAAAAACTGCGGCAGCGTGATAGAGTTTCCTGCTATATGAGAGTAACGGCGCAAACGCTTTGCTACTACAAGCCAGTTGACATATGTACCAATTGCCAGCCCGATCGCTGTCCAGCCAGCGTCCGCAACGCCGGTGAGATACGCAACGCCCGGCAGCCCCATCAGCAGCCAGCTGCTCATATCCGACGCCTCGGCGCTCATCGCTGTGACAAATGGACCTAACTTTCTTCCGCCCAGATAAAAGTCATCCGTGTTTTTGTTCTGCTTCGAACAGCGATAGCCTATGTAAAGAACCATCGCCAGATACGCGACTATCGCAATCAAAATGCAAATTTTCGCTGTTGTCATAATCTTTCTCCTCCCTCCGGCAGCCGCCCGGCTGCCTATATTTTGAGAGTATAACACAGCGTTTCTTGTACCGCAAGCGGAACGAAGTTTAGACTAAATTCTATACTATTTTTCTGACTATCTTTATTTTTCCCTTTGTTTAAAGCATTTTTTGACAAGACGAAATTAAAAATATTTGTTATACGAAATTGTATTTTTTGTGATACACGCCCAAAGCGACTGGCTGCGGCTATTTTCCCGTAAGCCTTCCGGGTATCCCAAGCTCCTTCATCAGCTTTCTGCGGTAAGCCTGATCCTCCGCTGCCCTCTGCAGATCTTCTGTGCGTCCGCTCTCCAGCAAAGCACTTACCAGATTTCCCATAAGCGTTTCGCCTCGTCTGATGCCGCGCCTCTCGCCACGCTTTTCTCCACGCCTTTCTCCACGTTTTTCACCAAGCTTTTCCCGTGCTGCAAATTCCTCTTCCAATTTCTCCGCATATATTTCCTCGTATAATTCCTTCAGCGCCTCACACATTTCTTCCTCCTTCATTCTCTCCCGGTTTGCGCGAATGATAATGTCCATCATGGACTGATAATCCGCAGAATCCCTGTGCTTTTCGTAATCTCTGAGTACCATTTTAAGCTCTCCGGCATCCAAATCTCCCCGCAGGACGTACAACCACAGATATTTTTCCGGATTCAGCCTGCGGCTGACAATAATCTGTATCGGAAATCGGCTGCCTTCCAAATAATAAATTCCCGCATCTTCCTTTTTCACCCGGATACCATACTGTTTTGCCAGGTGACGTACCAGTTTTACCGGATAACTGCTGCACACAAAGGTAATGGTAACCTCTGCCGGGTCAATTTCCAGTACCCGCCGCGCATCTCCTATAAAAAAGCACGCATAACCGCATACCTTATAAAAGTCATTACAATTTAATTTATCTGAAGGTCCTTTATATTCTACTACTACAATGTATTTATGGTTAATACCCCTTACAG
>UMDR01029089.1_pt1 | contig 18657 bp, 10 predicted proteins | sample 1964541 | NCBI WGS metagenome assembly UMDR01 (sample SAMEA4835999, study PRJEB28245) | human gut metagenome | biome: gut microbiome; material: fecal sample | place: Denmark | collected 2008 | reverse complement strand
TTTTGCTCCCGACATTTATGACGGGAGCAAATTGTAATTTCAACTCTTTCAAATGTTTACCCTTACATAAAACATAACCATTAGCCGATAATTCATCTGAATATTTTTCTAAATAACGTTCTATTGTCCGCTCTTCTACTTCATAAAAATCTGCAACCATTTTTTTTGTAAAGCGGTATTCCCCCTCAAAGAGTATTCCTTCAATATCAAGATGCTTCTGCACTTTACTAACCGCAAAACGGTTGTTAAGCACATTCTGTCTTTCAATATTTGAAATTGTTAAATCTTTCATATCACTCTACAATTATCAGTTACAAGATTTTATATCTATGCCGAGAATCTTTTGAATCTCAGAAAGTGTTTTGTCTATTTCATAGTCAAGTGCGGCACGTTTCTCAAAATATTGTTTGAGCAATTCTGCCGGAGGCAATATCTCTTCTTCTTCCTTCGGAAATTTGCATTGGTCAAAATTGCAATTCAAATCAAGCAACTGTTGAGCAGTAAACACACGGCTCTTTTCTCCTGTTTCACTACTGACAATCTCTTTCCTGTCATTCCACCATTCCTGAATGGGCAGAGTGTGCTCAACCTTCATCGGCTTGTTTTTTGAGAAGTGCTTGTACCCCTCCGGCATATCAAGACGATAGAACCATGTTTCTTTGGTCTTGAATCCTTCTTCACAACCCTCTGCTTCTTCATTGTTAAAGAAGAGGATATTGGTAGCAATAGATGTATATGGAGAGAATATAGAACCCGGCAAACGAATGATGGTATGCAAATTGAACTTGCGTAGAAGATTCTCTTTAAGCGCAAGTTTTGCTCCGTCCGTACCAAACAAAAAACCGTCAGGAATAATCACACCACATCTGCCACCTGCTTTAAGACGGTACATGATAAGTGCGATAAACAAATCAGCAGTTTCACTTGAACGGTAGCGCAATGGAAAGTTGTTCTTTACGCTATCTTCCGTACTGCCTCCGTATGGAGGATTCATACCGATAACATCAACCTTATCGGTTTCCTTGAAATCCGTTACGTTTGTTCCAAGCGAATCACAGTTAGCTATGTTTGGTGCCTCAATATCGTGAAGCAGCAAGTTTGTGATGCTCAAAAGATAGGGTAACGGCTTCCATTCTTGACCAACAACTGCATTTTGCAGTTTTTCTCCATCTTCGGCTGAACGTACACTCTTTCCCATATAATTGAGGGCAGAGGTAAGGAAGCCCCCTGTACCACTGGTAAAGTCACCAAAGGTCTCACCCAACTTCGGGTCAAGCATCATTACAATAAAATCAGTCAAAGCACGTGGAGTATAGAACTCACCTGCGTTCCCTGCCGATTGCAGGTCTTTCAATATCCCTTCGTAAATATCTCCGAATGTGTGACGGTCGTCAGCATCATCAAATTCAATCTCATTTACAATATTGACTACTTGACGCAAAAGCGTTCCATTCTTCATATACTGGTTCAAGTCGGCAAATGTTTCCTGGACAATACTCTTTGCTCGTGGTGTGTTGGCATCTACAGGAAGATTTTTCAATGCAGGAAATAGCTTTTCATTGACGAAGGAAAGTAGAGCTTCACCTGTTAATGCTTCGCCGTCTTTCTCATCTACCGCCCAATTACGCCAACGCAAATCTTTGGGAATAATAGATTGATATGTTTTACTCTCTCTGGATGCTTTGTATTCCCATGTTTCTTCTTGTGTGTCGTAAACTTTCAAGAAGATCATCCAAGTCATCTGCTCAATTCTCTGTGCGTCACCATTGATACCTGCATCCTGACGCATGATATTCCGGATTCGCTTTATAATGTTATTTACTGCCATTTTTATGCCAATTTATATATCTGATACTCTAATTCTCTGATAGCTTGCTCATAACCGGCAATGCCACCAAATAGTTTTATAATTTTAGTTGGTTTTCCTATGCTATTGAATGGAGGTATCTCCAAGATGTTTGCTTTTTCAAAGTCGAGAATACCATTCTCTGCATATTTTTCAAGAAGAGCCTCCAACACTTCACGTGCTTTACCTTCATATTTTCCGAAGTAGTTACACTTCTTCACATTATTTGCTCTCTCTTTCCTTGTCAATGGAGGTTGGTCAAACGCAACGTGACATATCACATCGAATATGTCGGCATCCTTTAATGCCGGATTTGCTTCACGGACAGCGTCTATCAGGATGGCATACTCCTTTAATTCATCCATTATAGCCTGCTTGCGTTCAGCTTCTGTCCACGTCTGTATGAAATCATTCAGACTTTGGTAATGACGCAATAATTGCGTTCTTGCGAATGATTGAATACTTTCTGTTCTCATCGTCTTGCCATCTTCGCCTAACACAGATACTATCTCATGGGCAATACGGATATCCTTTCCATTGATAATATATTTTTCATGAGGCTCGGAAACTACGGTTGATGGACCATCAATTATTTTATATGGTTTGGGCTTTTTACCACCTCCCTTAGGAGGTTCAGGATCACCATCGAATGTAGGGTCTTTGAATTTTGCAGTAGCATTGCGGAAATCAAGGATTTCCAAATGCCACTTTCCCTTATCTTTTCTGAGTCGTGTACCACGCCCTATAATTTGCTTAAATTCAGTCATAGACCCAATTTCTTTGTCTATGACGATTAAGCCACAGGTTTTACAGTCCACACCAGTAGAAAGAAGTTCGGAGGTGGTTACAATCACCGGATAAGGCTCATCCACACTAATAAAGTTATCCAATTGTTTCTTACCCTCCTTATCTTCACCGACAATGCGTGTTACATAGTAAGGTGATTTCTTGCACAAATCACTATTCATATTGATAAGCAAAGTTCGCATTTCTGCTGCTTCCTCAATATCAGAACAGAATACAATCGTTTTTGTCATACGACCGATGTCATGCAGCATTTTGGTAATTCTGTTTGCTACAACCTTGCGTCTTAACTTAATAGCAAGGTCACGCCCTATATTTTGTCTTTGATATAATTTCTGCTCAATCTCCTTACCTAACAAATCTATCTCACCCTCTTCAGGAATCCAGCCTTGCAGGTCAACGTTGATAAAGTCAGCAGTAACCCTATACGGAGCCAAAAAGCCATCGTTGATACCTTGAAGTAGCGAGTAGGTATACACAGGTTCACCGAAATAATCAAGGTTATTCGCCCCTTCATCGGCTTTAGGAGTGGCTGTCATACCTATTTGAGTAGCCGTATTGAAATATTCCAAAACTTTGCGCCATGCTGAATCGTCCTTGGCACTTCCTCGGTGACACTCATCAACTATAATCAAGTCAAAGAAGTTTGACTGAACTTCCAAGAAGGGGTCGGGCTTACCTTCTTTTCCAACCAACTGATGATACAGAGCCATATACATCTCATACGATGAATCAATTTTTTCTTCACCCTCTCCAACTGAAGTTATCTTAGTCATAAACTTCTTGAATGGCTTGAAATCCTGAGTCATAGTTTGGTCTATAAGGATGTTGCGATCTGCAAGATAAAGGATTTTCTTCTTTGCTCCACTCTTATGGAGCCTATGGATTATCTGGAATGCCGTAAAAGTCTTACCCGTACCGGTAGCCATTACCACAAGTACACGTTGTTGCCCTTTTGCTATGGCTTCAACAGTGCGGTCAACGGCTATACGTTGGTAATATCTTGGCTCATGACTATGGGCATCATAGTAGAATGGGGTCTCTATAATATTAAGTTCATCAGAAGTATAGTTTTTGGATGCAAGATAACGGTTGTACAGCTCCTCTTCTGTCGGGAAGTCTTCTAACTTAATCTCGGTTTCTTTACCTGTGATAAAGTCATGTTCCAAGAAAGCATCACCATTACTGGAGTATGCAAATTTCAAGTCAAGGATTAAAGCATAATCCATAGCTTGCTGCATACCACTTCCAACAGTGTGCTTGTTGTCTTTTGCTTCAACCACTGCGATAGGTTTACCGTTGTGGTACAATAGATAATCAGCCTTTTTACCCTCCGCTACTGAATGCTGGTTGCCAACAACAAGTACTCGACCGTCCGTAAAATAGTATTCTTCACGCATATTTACGCTTACTGCCCATCCTTTTTGTTGAAGCGCAGGAGTAATTAACAGAGTGCGTATCTCTTGTTCTTTAAGTTCTTTCTTGTTTACCTCCATGACAATAAGTTGTTTATGATTTGTTACTGCTGACAATCAAATCTTTTACATCAATATTAAGTTAAGGGCATTGCCTATGTCGTTGAGTGTCTTAATATCCGGTTGAACTGAATTACTACACCATTTACTCACAATGCAGTTGGATTTCCTAATTTGTCCTGCAAGCCATTTTCCTATTTTCTGTTGTTTTGCAAGTACTACTTTCAGTCTATTCAAATTAGCTATAGGGTAAAATGTTTTAATCAGAGAGCAAATTTATATAATTTATCTGATAGTGAAGCAACTTCCGATAATAATAAATTATTAGGAAGTAAAAATCTGGCTTAATTCCGGCTAAAACATGAGATTTTACAGATAGAAGAAGAAAAATTATGGATATAAAATAATTTTTCAAGGGTGATTTTACAGAAGAACTACCCATTTTTTTACACTTACTGTAATACTACTTATGTCAAAATTGATAATTCCAGATAACATATCTGACATACTTATAGTACTATTGTCAAAATTAGCTAATTATTCCGATTAAGCTATCTTTGAAGGATTGGAAAACTACCTTATTCACAGAGACTAAACGGTAATGGATGGTAAACTACATATCGACATGTTCCCCCAACTTAACTCCGGTCTGAGCAAAATGAGAGAACTAACAAAGAAACAGCCGAACTTCTTGCACGAAAAAGAACGGTGTTATAAAACAGAAGCCCACTCTTTCTTCACGACCTTCTATAATCTGAACTGGGATGCAAATGATAAAATACTGGCGGAAGAAGTAGCCAACAGGGTAAATAGCACCCTTGAAAAGCATCTTGTAAATGAAGAAAAGTTCGGTGTAAACAATGTATTGCAAAAGAATTTTATAGTCGAACAAAAGCAAAAATAATAGACTTGGTTTGGTTATACCAGCACTTTCTTTAACAATAGAAGGCATGTCTATTATAAAATAGGGAATCTAAACGAACCGCTGAAAAGAGTATTAAAGTTCTCCATGACTATGTATATAAAGATTCGGATAAAGCCGATTATTGGCGCATTATTGTAAAAGCATAAACAAAGGAATAGTCCTATGATAATATTTATACCAACGTGAATCCGATATAGCCACTCAAAACAGTTTCTCCCCTTTGCAAACTTACATTCTCTAAGCTACATCCTAATAACTACGAGAGGCAAATTTCATTTTCTGAACTAATCATCAAATCATACTTCGATACTATTTGCCTAATGCGCTCTGATCTTTCATAGTGCGGAAATACTTCTATCTACATAAACTGTCATAGCTTACATTCATAGTTACAACAAAGAATATCTCTCTGCATATCAAAAAACTTATCAAAGGTCCCTTTCATCATTACTCTATCTCCGATTTCCTATCTTCATCAGCACCAGCCCGATAACAATCCAGACCATCTCCCGCACCCGCGTAATCAGAGCGGCAAATACCCCATATGCTCCGGACAAAGACAAGCCGGCTACCGCCAGGGCAAAGCCTCCTTCCCTACCCCCTAATTGCATGGGAAGAAAGAAAAGCAGATTCGCCAGTAGGGAAGAGAAAGCGACGATCAGGATGCAACCGACAAAACTGACATCCGTAGTCAATACATTCAGAATCAGCCAGACTTCGAGACACCCCACTATGCGAGCGGTATACTCTAAACTCAATGCCGAATAAAAGGTACTTTTTCGCTGTTGATGAAGCAGCGCTATCTGACTGTCTATAGTCTCCAGTTTTTCTTTATGAAGTTCCGCGAAGCGGACTGCGCGCTTCTTCAAAAAAGGGATATGACTACCCAGACGTACGCATGCCACAGCCATACCGTTCCGGTAGCCTTTGATAAAAAGAGTGACAAGTAAGAGGCAGAAGAGTGTGATCAACCCCAAGACAATGCCCATCCCCCAACCGACCGGATAAAAAAAGACATAAATCAACACCGAGCTGAGCCAGAAACAGAAATGCGAAAAGATATGCATCATCACATACAAGATGACCGAAGATGTGGCACGCTCCACTCCGACATAGGGAGTAAGCTCCATAATCCGGTAAGGCTCCCCTCCCATCAGTCCCACGGGAGTGACATAATTCAACGCAAAACCGGAAACCGTGAATTTATAGAGCCGGGCGAACGACAATGAATTCACCGGACCACTGCTACGAAGGATGATATACCACGAAAGGGTATTAATCAGATAGATGAAAAGCCAAAGGACCAGAACCAGCGGCAGATAAAATCCGGCACGCCGCAGGTTGTCCAGCAGTTCATCATAAGACACATCGAAAGTGAACAGCATGATGATGACGGCCAGGATGCCAAAGGCCAAAAAGAAATTACGAAATTTACTCTTCAAAACAATATACAATTTAACGCATCAAAGATAACGTTAATAATTTATACAATGATATAAGAATAGCCCGTTTAACAAAACACTTTCTTGCACAAGCTGTTTTTAATGAGAATTTAAACCTAAACAAATTAACTATGGATTGGATTATTCATCAACTTAGGGTTCACCCCGAGCTTGCCATCTTTTTGACCCTTTTCGTAGGGTTTTGGATTGGCAAAATAAAAATCGGAAAGTTCAGCCTGGGTGTCGTTACAAGCGTATTGCTGGTAGGTGTCCTTGTGGGGCAATTGAACATTACGGTCGACGGCCCCATTAAATCTGTTTTCTTTTTACTCTTTTTATTCGCTATCGGCTATAAAGTCGGTCCGCAGTTTTTCCGGGGACTGAAAAAGGACGGACTCCCCCAAATGGGATTTGCTGCCATCATGTGTGTATTCTGTCTGATTATTCCTTGGATATTGGCTAAAATTATGGGTTACAATGTAGGGGAAGCAGCCGGATTACTGGCCGGTTCACAGACGATATCGGCCGTCATAGGCGTGGCAGGAGATACGATCAATGAACTAAACATATCTCCTGAAACAAAAGAGGCTTATAATAATATTATCCCGGTATCATATGCCGTAACTTACATCTTCGGTACGGCAGGTTCGGCATGGGTATTGGGCTCTCTCGGCCCCAAGTTATTGGGCGGACTCGATAAAGTAAAAGCTGCCTGTAAAGAATTGGAGGCTAAAATGGGGAATAGCGAAGCGGATCAACCCGGCTTTATGCCCGCTGCACGTCCGGTGACTTTCCGGGCTTATAAAGTAGATAATGAGTGGTTTGGTGACGGAAAACGGGTATCAGATCTTGAAAGCTATTTCCAGGAGAATGACAAGCACCTGTTTGTCGAACGTGTCAGACAAGCCGGAGTTATCGTAAAAGAAATCACCCCGACCCTGATTCTCAGGAAAGGGGATGAGGTGGTATTGAGCGGTCGCCGTGAATATGTTATCGGCGAGGAAGATTGGATCGGTCCCGAGGTACTGGATCCTCAGTTATTGGACTTTCCGGCTGAAGTATTGCCCGTCATGGTAACCCGGAAAACCTTTGCCGGAGAAAAAATAAGTTCAATACGTTCACAGAAATTCATGCACGGTGTCAGCATACGCCGTATCAAAAGGGCGGGTATCGATATACCGGTACTGCCGCAAACCATTGTGGATGCAGGTGATATTGTCGAATTGGTAGGGACCAAACACGAAGTGGATGAAGCTGCCAAGAAAATGGGGTACGCCGACCGTCCAACCAACCAGACAGATATGATTTTCGTTGGTCTGGGTATTCTGATCGGAGGACTGATAGGTGCCCTGAGTATCCACATGGGTGGTGTCCCTATCAGTCTCAGCACCAGTGGGGGCGCATTGATCGGAGGATTGTTCTTTGGCTGGCTACGAAGCAAACATCCGACTTTCGGACGTATTCCCGAACCTGCTCTCTGGATACTGGACAACGTAGGTCTGAACATGTTTATTGCTGTCGTGGGCATCGCTGCAGGTCCCAGCTTCGTACAGGGATTCAAAGAAGTGGGGCTAAGCCTGTTCATTGTAGGCGCACTGGCTACTTCCATTCCTCTGATAGTAGGCATACTTATGGGAAAGTATCTCTTCAAATTCCACCCGGCACTGATATTGGGATGCACAGCAGGTGCACGCACTACTACCGCCGCATTAGGTGCCATCCAGGAAGCTGTTGAAAGCGAGACTCCCGCTTTAGGATATACAGTGACGTATGCTGTGGGAAATACTCTCCTGATTATCTGGGGAGTCGTAATTGTGTTACTCATGTAAAATAGATTTTGATATTAACTAAACATAACCCTGACATAATAATGAAAAGTAATGAAAACAACGGAGCAGTAACTAAAAGTTTTGCTAAAAAGATGGAGAGTATCAGTCCTTTCGAACTGAAAAACAGACTGATTGAAATGGCTGATGAGAGCATCAAAAAGATAGCTCATACCATGCTGAATGCCGGACGTGGAAACCCGAACTGGATTGCCACCACTCCACGTGAAGCTTTCTTCCTTTTAGGTAAATTCGGACTGGAAGAATGTCGGCACGTGATGTACTTGCCGGAAGGAATTGCCGGTATCCCGCAAAAAGACGGGATTGCCGCCCGCTTTGAGACTTTTCTCAAAACCAATCATAGCCAGCCGGGTGCGGAACTATTAAAAGGAACCTATCAATACATGTTACTGGAACATGCCGCCGACCCGGACACTCTTGTCCACGAATGGGCAGAAGGGGTAATAGGTGACCAATATCCGGTACCGGACCGCATCCTCCAGTTTACCGAGATGATTGTACAAGACTATCTGGCACAGGAAATGTGCGACAGTCGTCCGCCAAAGGGCAAATACGATTTGTTCGCCACCGAAGGCGGTACGGCAGCCATGTGCTACGTTTTCGACTCTCTGCAAGAAAACTTCCTGCTCAATAAAGGAGATGGAATCGCCTTGATGGTACCTGTCTTCACCCCCTATATTGAAATCCCTCAATTGAGACGCTATGAATTTAACGTTACGGAAATATCTGCGGACCAGATGACAGCAGACGGGCTGCACACCTGGCAATACAAAGACGAAGATATAGACCGCTTGAAAAACCCGCAGATCAAAGCACTCTTCATTACCAATCCCAGTAACCCGCCCAGTTATACACTGAGTCCTGAGACTGCCGCACGGATTGTAGATATCGTGAAGAAAGACAATCCGAACCTGATGATTATCACAGACGATGTATACGGTACATTCAGTCCGCATTTCCGCTCGCTGATGGCCGAACTGCCGCAAAATACTTTGTGCGTCTATTCCTTCTCCAAATATTTCGGGGCTACCGGATGGCGCGATGCCGTAATCGCTCTGCACGAAGAGAATATTTTTGACCGGATGATAGCCCACTTACCGGAAGAACAAAAGGCAATCCTCAATAAGCGTTACTCCAGCCTGACCCTTGCCCCCGAAAGATTAAAATTCATCGACCGCATGGTAGCCGACAGCCGGCAAGTGGCGCTCAATCATACAGCCGGATTGTCTCTGCCGCAACAGACGCAGATGAGCCTCTTCGCTTCTTTCGCCATACTGGATAAAGAGAACCGGTATAAAAACAAGATGCAGGAGATCATCTGGAGACGCTTGAAAGCTCTGTGGGATAATACCGGATTCTCACTGGTGGACGATCCGCTGCGTGTAGGATATTATAGTGAAATAGATATGCTGGTGTGGGCTAAGATATTCTACGGAGAAGAGTTTGTAGACTACCTCAAGAAAACGTACAGCCCATTGGATGTTGTTTTCCGCCTCGCCAACGAAACCTCATTGGTATTGCTGAACGGTGGCGGCTTTGCCGGACCGGAATGGAGCGTACGTGTATCACTTGCCAACCTGAATGAAAAGGATTATGTCAAAATAGGCCAGGGAATCAAACGGATACTGGATGAATATGCCCAGAGATGGCAGGAATCACGGAAATAAAATCCTGAATCTTGTCAGTCCGTCAGCGTATGTACGCAATGAAAACGTACAGCCATGGCGGCTTAAAACTTCACGGATAAAGACCAGGCCGATACCTTGTCCGTTGGGTTTGGTAGAAAAGAAGGGACTGAAGAGCTTTGCTTCAGTCTCTTTTGTTATGCCGGGCCCATTGTCCACTACTTCGATAGCAGCAGGTGATGAGGTGCGGATGGTAATCTGACCGTCTTTCCCGATACTTTCAGCCGCATTTTTAATAATATTCACCAATACCTGCTCAAACAGGGAGGCATCCAGTTTCACATCGTCCAATGATTCATCACATATCAGTTGTAACTGGATATTCCGGTCATTGCACATCCCCTCCATAAAGCGTTTGCAACTGAATGCAAGGTCATTCAGGTTGATCGGAGTAAGACGGGGATCGGGAATCTTCACCACGTCGGCAAAACGGGTAATGAAACGGCTCATAGAAAAACAACGTTCCGTACAGACACGCATCACATCACAAATATCTTCCATACCATCCGACTCAGACAATGCCTGTTCGACTGTATCCAGTGTAGAAGTAATCCCTGCCGTTGTATTATTCACTTCGTGCGCGATCATACGGATCACTTTCTCGTATGCCTTTTTCTCCGCTTTCATCACTTCGTCTGTCAATCCTTCCATCAGATAAAAAGGATGCTGGAAGCCGCGGTCCACAAACGAAGAATGAGTACATTTATAGATATTTGAATCATTCAGTCGCACGGTGCTGGTTTCTCCCTTCGGAATGGCAGCCAGTTCTATGGCAAGCGGCGAATCGATCTCGGACAGTTTCCTGCCTTCGGCTTCTTCCGGACGGACTCCCATCATCTTCATCGCCATCGGGTTTAGTTGGGATACCTCTTCATCCAGTGTCATAATGACAACACCCATAGGTGAAGCGTTAATCATCAGATCAAGAAAATGATTCTGTTCACGCAACCGGAGACGCTCGTTTTTTAGTTGATCCATCATACGGTTGAACACATTCACTACCCGATCGGCTTCCTGTTGACCGACGTGGCTCAGGCGGCTGCTGAAATCCTGTTCTCTCAAAAGTTCCATACCACTGCCAATCGTATTCATTGGTTTCACTATCTTCCGGTAAAACAAAATCAGATATAAAACGAGGAACAGCATCAACCCTTCTGCGATATAGAGATATTTCGCCACAATGGTTTCGGATACATAGAACAGAAAGCCCATGATGGAAAACAACAGAAAGATAAGTATGAAGAAAAATCCTTTTACCGGCATGTGATTGATGATTAACGATTAAAAAGTAATGATAAGCGACGAGTCACTTATCACTGATATCATATTTCTCCAAACGACGGTACAATGCCGCACGGCTGATACCTAACGCTGTAGCCACCTGGCTCAGGTTCCCTTTATAACGCTCCAATGCCTGAAGAATTGTCTGTCTTTCGATTTCATCGAGTGTCATTCCCGCAAACGAAGAGGCAGTTGACGTACTTTCATCATGTCGCTGGTACTGACTCTCGAAATCGGTTGCATCCAACACTTCCTTGCCACTGACCAGAATCGTACGTTCCACCAGATTTTTCAACTCACGGATATTGCCCGGAAAAGGCAAACGACTCAGGAAGTTCAATGCATCCGACGAAAACTCCGTACGGGGTAGGTTGTTGATCTCAGCCTGACGATCGGCAAAGTGTCTGGCGAGTAACGGTATATCCTCTCTGCGCTCTCTCAACGCAGGAAGTTTTATGGTTATCAGGTTAATGCGATAGAACAGATCTTCACGGAAAGTGTGTTCGCTTACCATCTTGGCCAAGTCGGCATTGGTAGCCGAAACAACCCGTATATCCGTCTTACGCGGACGGCTGTCACCCAGTACTTCAAAAGTCTGGTCCTGCAATACCCGCAACAGTTTCACCTGGCATGAGGGATCGAGATCGCCGATTTCATCCAGAAAAATAGTTCCTTTATTCGCCATCTCAAAACGCCCCATACGATCGGAAGTGGCATCTGTGAAGGCTCCTTTTTTATGACCGAACATCTCACTTTCAAACAGACTCTGGGATATTCCTCCAAGATTGACTTTCACAAAAGGCTGACGGGCACGCTGACTATTGATGTGGATAGCCTCGGCTATCAGTTCTTTACCGGTTCCGCTCTCACCGGTGATCAATACCGAAGCATTGGTTCGTGCAATACGAGCCACCGTATTCAACACCTCTGTCAATCCACGGCTCTTGCCAATAATATGGCTCCGGTTCAATGAACCGCTTTGCTCCTGAAGCGTATCCTTCGGAGTTGCAGTAAGCTCCAAAGCAGTCTCTATGCGTTGCAGCAATGCGGCATTATTCCAGGGCTTGGTGATAAAATCGAATGCACCGGCCTGCATTCCCTGTACGGCAAGTTGGATACTACCCCATGCAGTCATCAGAATTACAGGAACATCGGGACGAAATATCTTGACCTGCTTAAGAAGGGTCAATCCCTCTTCTCCGGAAGTGGAAAGTGTAAAATTCATATCCATCAAAATCAGAGAAGGAGCTTCCGAACGGACTACTTCCATCGCCTCACGCGGACCGGGTACAGTTACCACTTGGTAACCGGCACGTTTCAGCATGAAACTCAACGAGGAACGAACTCCACTATCATCATCTATAATTAAAAGCATAAGTGTTATTTTTTTGATTTGCAAAACTACTCTTTTTGGGGTTAAAACCAAACTAATTCTTCACAACATCATCAAAATCGGCTTCCAGTGGTGTATTATTCTGGAAGTCCCACAGCGTCAGACTGCGGAGCTGATAAAAATAATACCAGTACCAGTAGAGTTCATTGATATGTTTCTGCCGGGCATCATCTTTCGAATTCTGGGCATCATTCAGGTCGAGTGTATTGATTTTACCTATCAGGAAAGTCTCGATACTGGTTTTATAACGCTGCTGTGCAATCTTATCCGCTTCATTGGCAATAGAAAGTTGCTGTGCCTGATTATTAAAATTCTCTACAAGCAGGAAGATGTCCTGATCAAAGTCAATTTGTTCTTTACGTATTTTGGATAAGGTAACTTCCCGGTTACTCTTGGCTACACGCACTTTTCCACGACGCTTTCCCCAATCAAGAATCGGAATCTTCACACCGACCTCTACCACTTGGTTATCGAGTAATTTTTGATAAGAAGCAGAGAAATCCTTATTCAGTCCGGTATATCCCACGTTTGCGAAAAGATCGATACTACGAAGATTGCCACGTGCGGTAGCCACTTCGTAATCAGCTTCCAACTGCCGGCGACGTATGTTATGAGCGAAAGAATTGCGCTCCAATGCTTTATTCAGCACTTTGTTGTATTCCATTTTAAGATCGGGTGCTGATTCCGGTATTACCGGCTCCAATACCTGATCATCTCCTATTGCCAGGAAAGAGCGCAGCCGGAACATATTTGCATTCAGATTGCTCTGTGCATCGGTAACGGCGGCCCGGGCTTTCAATGCAGCCAGTTTCAATTGTAAAAGCTCATTTTCGGAAATTTGCCCCATCTTTCGTTTCGCTCCGGCCACCTCGTACAAGCGATCTGCATTTATCTGATTCTGGCGGGCGGTTCCCAGAGTTTCTTTAGCCAGCAGAAGATTAAAGAAGTAAGTGATCGCGTTCATGGTTACAGTCTCTGTAGCAGTGATAAAGGCTGCTTTTGCCTCTTCATAACGAACCGGCTCAATGCGGCGATTCCATTTCAGGTCATTCACTCCAAAGATAGGTTGAGTCAATTGTAAAGCGATAGGCACGGACATAAACTGCCGGTTTCCACCACTCCCCAGCTGTTTCACAAAGTCGAGTGAAGAAGACAGGGCTATCTTACCACCCGTAAACCAGATATTCTGATCAATGGAAAGCGTACCGTTCAGCCCTAACTTATTACTGCGGACAAAGGAGTAAGAGCCGTCTTCATTCTGATAACTGTTATATTGTTTTCCATAGCTTGGCAAAGTCCCGCTGAAATTTACTTCCGGCAACAAATCGGCACGGAACGTACGGTATTCCCAATAAGCTGTCTTCAACTCATTGAGAGCAACGGCTGCATCTACAGACTGTGTACGCGCCAATGCAATGGCTTCATTCAAGGTAATCTCCCGTGTTTCCTGTGCACTCAATGCCAACGAACAGAAGGCAAAAGCAGAGAGTAGAAAAGATCGTTTCATATAGAATTTGTTTATTTACCGGCAGAAAAGCAAACCCTGTGCCAAATATTGAGTGTTGCAGCGATCACTCCAACTCGCTATATAACATAAACATTCATTTGAAAGAGTTCAGTGTATGATAATCCTCACTCCACTTCCCTCTTGGTCACTCTTCACCTGTTCGTCATCCACCACTCCTTTTGTTCATCCTTCACCGTTTATCGTTCACCGTCTAAAATCAATCCTCCTTCTTCTGTCCGAAAATGAACAGTTTGTCCGCAGACGGACGCCCCCGGTGTACTTATTCACAAGTATCCGGCAAACGAACTGTGAAACGGGTTCCCTTTCCTTCCTTCGAAGTAACCGTGATGACTCCATTCAAACGTCCGATGATGGTTTGACAAATACTCAGTCCCAACCCGGCTCCCTGGGTAAAACTGTCGACTTTATAGAAACGTTCGAAGATATGCCTCAACCCATCTTCCGAAATACCTTTTCCGGTATCTTCTACAAAAATAGAAGTATATCCCGGCTCTTCCTCCGTATAACCGAATGTGATCGACCCTTGTGTTGTAAACTTGGCAGCATTGTTTATCAGGTTATTCACCACTTGTTGCAAACGGACATTATCCGTCACCAGATATTTTTTACTATTCTCCGGCAACTTCAATACCAACCGAACTCCGGAAGGCATGTTCAACTGTTGTGAATCGTATACATTCTTCATCAATAACGGAAGATTGTGCCCGGCAAACTGGAAATCCATCGTACCGGACTCTATACGGGACAAATCGAGAATATCATTAATAAGTGCCAGTAACAGGCCACAGTTTTTATTGATTGTCTCAATAAACAACTTTACCTCCTCTTCGGTAAATCCACTGGTATCACTCAACAAATCGGAGAAGCCCACGATGGCATTCAGCGGTGTACGTATTTCGTGACTCATATTAGCAAGGAATGCCGATTTAAGCTTATCTGCCTGAAGTGCTTTATCGCGGGCTGCGGTCAATTGCTCTTCGGTAGTCTTATAGCGCTGTATACTCTGACATACGCCCAGAATGCTGTAAGGTGTGTCTGTCGTAAGTCCTGCAAGCACCGAAGTACGATATTCCCACCATTCGTATCTGCCGTCACCGCTAAGCTGGCGGAAACTCATACGGGTACTCTGGCTCAGACCTGCCAATGCACGGTTAAAGAGTTCGAACGCTAATTCCTGATCGTCCGGATGAACCATCCGGTCCATCTCATTCCGTGAAATGGTGGTCTTGTTCTCTGCAAACCCGAAGCGTACCAGAAAGCCCGCAGGAAAAGTAAATAAACCGGTACGGATATTATACTGCCAGGGATAGATGGAGCTTTCGTCCACCGCCATACTAAAGAAACGTTTTTGCATCTCTTCATCCGATATATTACGGGCCGAAAGGGCCATTCCGGTGATTTTACCATGTGCCCGGATAGGAACGATCTCACCCGAAACAGGAAAATAGCTGCCACTATGGACTTCCTGCATAAACGAATTTTCGGGAATGACCACACTGCCCTCTTCAGTTATCACCCGCTCAAGCATGGAACGGAGAATCTCTTTACCATTATTGTAAATCTTGAAGATACTGCCTGCCGGTAATCCTTCATAAGGACGCGCGGCTTCATCCTTAGGCAAATGCAGCATTTTCAGTAAAGAACGATTCGTAAAATGAATACGGAGATCGGTATCGTACGTGATCACACCGTCACGGATAGAATGGAATACATTATCGAATTCATCACGTTGGGCAACCAACCGGTTTTGTATCAGTAAACGGGTCTGGGCATGGATGCGCCGACGGGATTCGCGGCGGTTGATGCGATACAGCCACACTATCAAAAACACCAGTAAAGCTAATATCGAGCTATACAGTAAGATATAGAGCAAACGATATTTCTCTCCGTATGGTTCGTTGATAATGGTTCCTCCAATAGCCTGCACCTGCTTGGGATTTACCTTGAAAAACACCAGCTGCTTGAAATCATACATAAAATTCAAGGGAGATTCAATAATCCCCACTTCCGAAGGAGTCTTCCCACGTAACACATCGGAAGCTGTCCGCCCCACCTCACGTGCAGAAGTATATGAATCGGCATCATAAGCCCCGAAGGCGCCATTAGTCAATGCAAGATTTTCACACGAAAAGAAAGGAGCTTTTGAATTACGTCCGATGAATGACATAAAAGGCGACCATTTAGGGGCAATAATCAGTGTTCTGTGCGTATTGCGCGGATAACATGTGGAAGCTATGATTTTGTTGGTTGTATCCGTTTGCGAATTATAGAAAGTTACCGTATATTCCGGATGCTCTTTCACAAAGCCATTCCATTCGTTCATAAAGTCGTCTCTTCCTTTAGAACTCAGAAGGCTGTTGTCAGAGATACAGACAACTTCCGTCCGACTCGGGAACAGGCGGTTCGCCTGCCTCAACAGCTCCCCGAAATCCGGATTTGCCGTATATCCACACACATTGGGTAACGAATCGATCAGACTGCCTTCCGGATATTTTATATTAAAAAAGACAACAGGCAACTGTAAAGGCAATGAATCCCCGCAAGTCAACAAAGTATGGAAAGCCTCGTCACTGACAGTAACAATCAAATCCGTTCCCCGTTCGCGGGCTCGTTCGCAGAAACGCCGCATAATAAGTTTCTCTGACTGATAAGTCCAGAAATTGGCATCCAGAAATTCTGTTGTCACATTCACTTTCAGTCCGGATTCGCTGAATCCTTCTTTCAATCCCCTGGCCAAATCGCCATGCCAAGGTGTTTCGGAAGCATACGACTGAATGAAAAGAACATTATAAATGCGTTCCGCAGCAGTGGATATTTCTGTGAGAAATAAAAAGATAGATATAAGAAATATAGTATACGATCGTCTGTTCATAGTAAAAAACTGCGTTGTATCAGGATTATGGACGCAAATATACGTTATAATCTTGAAAACAACGCAGATAGATTACGATTTATTGCAATAAGCTTTTATTCCTCACGCAGTGCTTCTGCCGGCTGGATTTTCATGGACTGACGGGCCGGGAACCAAATACCGGCCAATATCATCAATGCCATCAACAGCAGAGTAACACATTCGCACAACACAAAACGCCCGACAGTGAACGTGGAGAATTGCCATGAAGGTGTCAGTTCGCTTTTGGCAATATAATAGTCAATGCCCAGTGCCAACGGAGTGGCCAGAAGCAGCATGAACCAGCCTTCACTGAGCAAACGGAAAAAGACACTCTTCTTGCTGCCGCCTACCGCCATCATTAAAGCCATCTCTCCTTTACGCTGCTGCGTCCGGAACCAGAAAGTGCCCAACAATCCCAGGAAAATATTAAGCAGCAAAAAGCTCATCCCCACCAAATAGTTTCGTAAAGTATTCATATCGTCTAACTGGAAAGTACGACGAATATTCTGGAATGAATTTACTTTCGATAAAAAGACATTCCCCACTCTGTATTGGGATGGTGCGTCTTTCATTAACCGTTCGGCGAATCCGGCAGGTTCACCATCACTGGTACGCAGACAGATTTCATTGCCATATGCTAATTGATCCTCCCGCATTAAAATGACTACCGACCAACTGTAGCAAGCAGGTGAAAAATCATCGTAACGAATCACTTCAAGTGCGGCTGATAACTTTGTACCGCGAACCGTATCCTGATCCAAATAAAAATCTTTGCCAATATAATCTTTTAAGTCTATATGATAACGGGATTCAAAAAGATTACTCGATGCCATAAAAGTACCCTCTTTCAGCAAAGCTCCCAATTGTTCCGGTGTTTCTCCGTTAGCTCCCCGATAACGGAATACACGGAAAAAGTCAGGGGTTACCCACCGCCGGATATTATACTTTCTTTCCATAGTATCCAGACGTACTTCCATACCACTGTTACTGCCATTGTAAGGAAAAGAATTTTGTGACATACTGACTGCCTCTACTCCGGGACGACGACGCAAACGATCTAATAACTCACGTATATCGGCATTATTTTCCTCTTCCGTACGGCCGGCTATATAATCGGGGCTTTTTTCCGTAAGATAATTAAATTCAACCCTGTAAGTATTCTCTATATCAAAACCACGAGGCTCAAAATAAGTATAAAGAGTGACAAACATATAGTCGACCACATACCAAAGCACAATACTTACTAACAGTAACTCTACGAACAACCACGCATTCGAACGCCGTTCATTAACTATTTGTTTTAATAATTTTTTATTCATCGTTCATGTAGTGTTTAAGTGAGTTTTCCGCTAAGAGCATTTATGATTGACATCCGGGATGCCCGCCAAGCCGGCCACCCGCTACTGAGCAAGTTTAGCAGCAGACAAAAGAGCAGAGCATAAATAAACGTAGAGAGTTTGAAAAGCATCTTCCACTCAATGACCGGAGCCGTATTGAGATACATCAGCCGTGAATCGGCAAAAAGTGTACCGCCCCAC
>UMDR01044189.1_pt1 | contig 19328 bp, 14 predicted proteins | sample 1964541 | NCBI WGS metagenome assembly UMDR01 (sample SAMEA4835999, study PRJEB28245) | human gut metagenome | biome: gut microbiome; material: fecal sample | place: Denmark | collected 2008 | reverse complement strand
GTCCCCGGCCTGCGCGGCACGGGCAAGCGCCGCCTCCTGCTCTGCCGTCAGCAGCGGCACCCGGCCGATCTCCTTCAAATAGGCCTTTACCGGGTCGTCCAGCGCCACCCCCTCTGCCGAAAGCTCATGTTCCAGCCTGCCGATCTGCGTTTCATCCAACGCAGGCAGGTCCGCTTCCTCTTCGGTCAGGTGCACGCCGCGGGCCTCCAGTGCCGTATACAGCTCGTCCAGCTGTGCCACATCGTAATCCTGTTCGTCCATGGCACGGCTGATCTGCTCCGGTGTCAGGGCATGATGGCGTGCCCGCGCGGCCAGTGTTCTGGCCAATTCCTCCGTTTGCGACAATTTCTGCATGGTTCCTGCTCCTTTCCTCTCCTGCTCCAGCCGGAGGGGAAAGCGGGGATCATTCTTCTACAGGCACATTTCCCTGCTTCTTTTCGCGCATCGACTGGAAGTAATCACTCAGTTCCTCATTGGACATATGCGCCGCCTTGCCTGCCATGGGCATCCCCCGGGCAATGCGGTCCAGATACAGCCGGATATCATCCGGCGTACAATTCACATCGCTGTATTGTGCCGCAAGATGGCTCAGTTCATTCAGCGCTTCTTCGCTTACAAAAGCGCGCAGCGTGGTCAGGCTGATCTCAATGCCCTCCTGTCGGCAGCGCAACATGGCTTCAAACAGCTCCTTCTGCTGCGGCAGCACGAACTGCTCTGCGGTCAGCTGCCCCTGCACCAGATCGATATAGTGCGGCTCCCGCAGCATGGCCGCCAACAGTCGCTGCTGTGCGCTGGCAATGCCCAGCGCCTGACTGCCGCCTGCGCTGTACGGCACGTTGATCTGATTCATCTCACCGGACTTGAGCGCCTGCTGCTTTTTCTCCCAGCGGTGCTTGCTGCCCGCCCTCTTCACGGCGGTCTCCAGCTGGGTCATGATAGCTGTTTTGGAGATGTTGGTCTCCTCAGCCAGACGCCCCGCATACACTTCCTGCTCGGTAGGGTTGGAGCGCTCTGCCAGCATATTCACAGCTTCCTTCACATATTCCAGCCGCTGGGCATCCTGTGCCAGATCATACTGGCTGCGCAGACGGCCCAGCCGGAAGTCCAGTGCATTGCCCACACCATCCAGCAGAGCCTTGAACCGCTCTGCGCCATACTTTTTGATGTACTCGTCCGGGTCCTTTGCACCGGGGATCTGCAGCACACCCACCTTTACCGGGCTGTTGTGGAACAGTTCCAGCGAGCGCAGCGTGGCCTTCTGGCCTGCTTCGTCCGAATCGTAGCTCAGGATCACCTCGTCAGCATACTCGCTGACGAGCCGCACCTGCTCCGGGGTCAGGGCCGTGCCGCAGGCGCACACTGCTGTGTCGATGCCTGCCTGATGCATACTGATCACGTCCATGTAGCCCTCGCACAGCACGAACCGGCGCACCGCGCTGCGCTTTGCGATCTGCAGCGCAAACACCGTCTCTGATTTGTGGTACACCAGCGTTTCCGGGCTGTTGACATATTTCGGTTTGGAATCGTCCAGCACGCGCCCACCAAACGCAATGATGTTGCCGCGCAGGTCAAAGATGGGGGTCATCACCCGCTTCCAGAACAGGCAGTAGATGCGGCCGGACGCACTGCGCTTGAACAGGCCGCTGGCATCCAGCTCCTGCTGATTGTAGCCCTTATCGCGCAGGAACTGATACAGCGCCTGTCCGTCGTTGGGCGCATAGCCCAGCCCGAACCGGACGATAGTCTTGTCGTCCAGACCGCGCCGCCGCCAGTAGGCACGGGCCTGACGGGCTTCCTCCACGGTGGAGTTCAGGCAGGCGTGGAAAAACCGTGCTGCCTCCTTGTTCATGGAGAGGATGCGGCTGCGCATCCGGCCTGTTTTGTCGTCCTCCTGCGGCTCCGGCATACCGGCCCGCGCTGCCAGCAGCTTAACGGCCTCCGGGTAATCGATGCTGTTGATCTTTTTCGTAAAGGTAATGGCATCGCCGCCTGCGCCGCAGCCAAAGCAGTAAAAGCTCTGGGTGTCCGGGTAGACGTAGAATGAGGGCGATTTTTCGCTGTGGAAGGGGCACAGGCCGCCATACAAACGTCCCTTGCGCTTGAGCTGCACATAGCTGCCCACCAGCTCCACAATGTCGGTGCGGCGGGTCAGTTCTTCAATGTATTCGTGTGGGATCATGGATCTTTCAAACGACCTTTCGGATTTATAGGACATGCCACTTCCGGGGCACAAACAATTCCTCAAAAGTGCGGATGGCAAATTCATCGCTCATGCCACTGATGTAATCAGTCACTGCGCGTTCTCTGCCCTCCTGATAAGCCAGCTGGATGTAAAAATTGGACATCCGGTCCACATGGTTCAGGTAGTAATCGTACAGTTCCCCGATCACCTTGTCCACCTTCTGCTCTTCCCGCTTGGCGGTCTTGTCCACGTACACGGTGGCGTACATGAAATCCCGCAGCGCAAGGAAGGCTTCGTTTTCCTCTGCGCCCACCTTCACATCCCCATCGCTGTTGGCAAGGATACTGTTGATCATGGTGGTGATGCGGGCAGATTTTGTCTGGCCCAGCACGGCGGTGCATTCCTTCGGCAGGGTGGCTGGGTCCAGCACACCGGCGCGCACCGCGTCCTCAATGTCGTGGTTCACATAGGCGATCTGATCCGCCATGCGCACGATGCGCCCTTCCGGCGTTGCCGCCCAGGTGCCCTTTGTGTGGGTCACGATGCCGTTGCGCACCTCCCACGTCAGGTTCAGGCCCCGGCCGTCCTTTTCCAGCTTGTCCACCACACGCAGGCTCTGCATGTAGTGCTTGAAGCCGTCCGGGCACAGCTCATTCAGCGCGCGCTCCCCGGCATGGCCAAACGGCGTGTGGCCCAGATCATGGGCAAGGCTGATCGCTTCGGTCAGATCTTCGTTCAGCCGCAGGGCGCGGGCAATGGTCCGCGCGATCTGCGAGACCTCCAGCGTATGGGTCAGTCGGGTGCGGTACAGGTCTCCCTCCGGCGAGAGGAACACCTGCGTCTTTTGTTTGAGCCGTCGGAACGCCTTGCAGTGCAGCACCCGGTCACGGTCACGCTGGAACACCGGCCGGATCGGGTCCTGCTCTTCCGGCAGCATGCGGCCGCGGCTCTGGTCGCTGAAGGTAGCCCACGGCGCGAAGGTCATATGTTCGATCTCTTCTGTGCGCTGACGTACATCCATACAAAGTCGCCCTCCCTTTTTGCCGCCATTCCCCCTCTCTGTTTCGGCACAGCCGATCCCAATTGCTGCGTCTGCGGCAATTGTAGCACACCCGCTTTGTCGAAGGGGGAAAAAGTCTGTCGGTTCGCAAAATAATGCTTGCTTTTTTATTTTTGCTGCTGCCGGGTTCAGAACGGTGCATAGAACGGGTCGGATACCGTCACCTGCGCGCTGCCGCGCGTCAGCTCCCGCAGCTGTTCCAGCAGCGGGCCTTCGGTGTGTTCCGGCATCTGCCAGCACAGGGTCACGCGGTCCGTGAACTGCGGCGCGGTCTGTTTTGCTCCCGCCGCATCGATCAGCAGCGATGCACGCTCATAAAGGGAGTAATCCACCGTCACGCGCAGCTCCACCACGCTGCGCACCGTGACCACCTTGGCATTTTCCAGTGCACGGGCCGTAGCCGTGGTGTATGCACGCACCAAGCCGCCGGTGCCCAGCAGCACACCGCCAAAGTAACGGGTCACCACCACGATCAGATCCGTCAGGCCGCTGTGCTGCAGCACCTCCAGCGCTGGTGTGCCCGCCGTCTTGGCCGGTTCACCATCATCTGAATAGCGTTCCCGGTTGCCTTCCCGCAGGCGGTAGGCATACACATTGTGGCGGGCGGTGCGGTTGGCCGCACGCACCTGTTCCAGAAATGCAACGGCAGCTTCCTCGCTGTCCGCAAATGACAGCGCCGCAATGAAGCGGCTCTTCTTTTCTTCGTATTCTCCTGTGGCCGTGCCATGGATGGTGCGGTAATCCTCCACTGTGGTTCCTCCTGCATGTTATTCAAATCAAGTATAACATAAATCGTCCGTTGTGCAACCACTGCTGCATACGTTTTTGTGTCAAGGCCAGCTCCCGGTACCGCTGCCCGCATGTCTTCTGCCAGAAAAAAGCGCAACAAAAAATCGGCCAAGCCTTGCAGCTCAGCCGATCTTTCTGAAGAAAGCATATGATTACGATGATTACTTGGTAAAGAGCTGGATCCACTGATGGCCCCAAGTGCTGGAGCTGTTGTAGTAGTAGCCAACACCCATTGCACGAGCTTCGGGATCCAGAATGTTTGCGCGATGGCCTTCGGAGTTCATCCAGGCATTCACGACTTCTTCAGGAGAAACGCTACCCCATGCGGCATTCTCGCCAGCAGCGGCATCCGTCACGCCATATTCGCTGAGAACAGTGTACCACTTGGTACCATTGGGACGAACGTGAGAATTGACGGTTGCGATCTCTTCGGCGCGCTGCTGAGCAGCTGCGGTGAGCTTTGCATCACCCATGACCAGAGGCTGCAGGCCGTACTTTGCACGCTCGGCATTGACCAGATCCAGAACTTCCTGACGGTAGTTGCTGGTGTAAGAGTTTTCGGGGTAAGAGAAGATCAGCACCCAGTAGTTGTTGTAAGCGCCGCCTTCGTAGTGGCCCACACTCATGGTGGTCACATCCGCATTCAGCATGCGCTCACGTGCGAAATCAATGTTCATCCACTGATCCACCGCTGCATCGGGGGTAGAAACGCCAGCTATGTAGTTTTCGCCAACGGACACATCGTCGATACCATTCTCAGCGAGGATGGTGAAATCGCGCTGGCCGTTGGGACGAACGTAAGAGTAAGAAACAGCCAGCTCTTCAGCGCGCTCCTGAGCGGCACTGTTGTGGCTGCTGTCGCCCAGCTGAACGGGCTTCAAGCCAGCCTTTGCGCGCTCGTTGTTTACGCGGCGCAGGAACTCGTTCTGGTAAGCTTCATCCTGAAAGCTGATGTAGGAATTTTCTTCTTCGATGGAGGCAGAAACCGAAGCCTCAGCTGCGTTTGCAGTAACGGGCTTGAGAGATGCAGCACCAAAAACCACAGCCAGAGTCATAGCTGCTGCTGCGATATTTTTCAGGGTGCGCATCTCGAGTTTCATAAGACATCCTCCGCAAGCTTTTGTATATAAAAACTTTTTTGCATTCATGTGAATGCGTACTGCAACGCATTTGCAACTCTTCCGTTTCAAATGTGTTGCTCTTGTGCAACAAGAGTATCACAAGAGCATCTCATCGTCAAGGGGTTTCTGTCGATTTTTTGAGAGAAAATGCAGAAAAATCAAAATTTCCCGTTCCGAAAACGTTTCACAAGCGCAACAGATTCATCCAAGATACCATGAATTTGTTACATCCGTGTTGCGCTTCGCCGTTTTCAGGATTGTTTCGTCACACTTAACGTGTTGCATTTTATTTTTCTACACCCTTTCTGCAGTGTTTTTCATGCATTTTTTTAAGTTTATTCACTTATATGCATATTTCAAAGTGTAACAGACTTTTGTGTGCGCTTTTCCGTTCCACTCCCCTCCCATCCCGCAGCCCTTTTCTGGGCTGCAGCCGGCCTTTGGCTGTACTTTCTGCAACAAAAAACAGCACAGGCAGCCTTTTCAGGGCCATCTGTGCTGTGCCGTATTCCTTACATAAAAAGAAGAGCGGCTCCGAAGAGCCGCCCTCCCACAATTCAGGCTATGCTATAAAAAGATCTCGCGTCAGTCGATCACTGAGCAGCCTTTGCTGCCTCGATCTGCTTGATCAGTTCGGGAACTACCTTGAACAGGTCGCCCACGATGCCGTAGTCGGCAACACCGAAGATGGGTGCGCCCTCATTCTTGTTGACAGCGATGATGCACTCGGAGTCCTGCATACCAGCGGTGTGCTGGATAGCGCCGGAGATGCCCAGAGCAACATAGATCTTGGGATGCACGGTCTTGCCGGTCTGGCCAACCTGATGGTCAGCAGTCATCCAGCCTGCATCGGTGACGGCACGGGAAGCGCCCACAACGCCGCCGCCCAAAGCGGCAGCCAGCTGCTCAGCCAGCTCAATGCCCTTGTTGACATCCTTGCTGATGCCGCGGCCAACAGAGACGATCACGTCTGCGCCGATCAGATCGACCAGCTTTTCAGCTGCCTTCTCAACGCTCAGCACTTCGGTCTTAACGTCGTCAGCGGTCAGGCTGAAGGCGGGCTTCACGATCTGGCAGGCATCAGCCTTGGCCTGATCGAAGGGAGCCTTCTTCATAACGCCGGGGCGGACGGTGGACATCTGCGGACGGAAGCGGGGGCAGATGATGGTAGCCATCAGATGGCCGCCGAATGCGGGACGGGTCATCTTCAGGTTGCGATCCTCATAATCGAACTTCTGCTTGGACAGGTCGATGGTGGAGCTTTCCTTCAGGAATTCGACATACTTTGCAGTGTCGATATCCAGATGGGTAGCATCGGCGGTCAGGCCGGTGTGCAGGCGGGCTGCGCAGCGGGGGCCGAGATCGCGGCCGATGTTGGTTGCACCGATCAGCAGGACTTCGGGCTTATACTCGTTGACCATGTCGCACACGACCTTAGCGTATGCATCGGTGGTGTAGTCCTTCAGCAGGGGGCTGTCGCAGACCATGACCTTATCAGCGCCATAGCCGCCCAGTTCCTTGGCAATGCCTTCCACGTTGTCGCCCAGCAGCAGGCCGGTGACCTCGCAGCCCAGCTCATCAGCCAGCTTGCGAGCCTCGCTCACCAGCTCGAAATCAGTGGACATCAGTGCGCCCTGGCGCTGCTCGCAGAAGACCCAGACGCCCTTGTATTCGTTAAAATCAGCCATTGTAATCCTATGCTCCTTTCATCAGATCAGGTGCTTCTTGGCCAGGATACCAGCCAGCTGGGCAGCAACATCGTCGCCCTTCAGCATGGTGCCTGCGCCCTTCTGCGGAGGAGTGAAGGACTTAAAGACGTTCGTCGGAGAACCCTTCAGACCGATGGTATCAACCTCGATCAGCGGATCGTCCTTCAGTGCGTTGTAATCAAACACTTCCATCGGCTTGTCGTAGCAGGTGAAGATGCCGTTCACGCTCATGTAACGGGGCTGGTTCAGCTCCTTGATGCAGGTCAGCAGGCAGGGAGTCTGCACCTTGACCATCATGTAGCCGTCTTCCAGCATACGCTTCACGGTCAGGGTGTTGCCATCCTTCTGGATGTCTGCCACGTAGGTGACCTGAGGCAGATGCAGCTTTTCAGCGATCTGCGGGCCGACCTGTGCGGTATCGCCATCGATTGCCTGACGGCCGCAGAACACAACGTCCTCGGGGCCAACGCCGATCTTGTTGACAGCAGCAGCCAGGATCTGGCTGGTTGCAAAGGTATCGGAGCCGCCGAACTCACGGCCAGAGACCAGAACAGCCTTATCAGCGCCGCGGGCCAGCAGCTCACGCAGCATGCCTTCTGCCGGCGGGGGACCCATAGTAACAACAACGACCTCGCAGCCGGTCTCGTCCTTCAGCTTCAGAGCAGCCTCCAGAGCGTTCAGGTCATCGGGGTTGGTGATGGTAGCCATCGAAGCACGATCCAGAGTGCCGTCAGCCTTAACGGCGACCTTGCCGGAGGTATCAGGAACCTGCTTTACACAAACAATTGCTTTCATTGTAACTCTTGCCTCCCTTACTTCAGCAGCGCGCCGGAAATGACCATCATCTGCACTTCGCTGGTGCCCTCGTAGATCTCGGTGATCTTGGCATCACGCATCATGCGCTCGATGGGATAGTCACGGGTGTAGCCGTAACCGCCGAACAGCTGCAGGCAGCGGCGGGTCACATCGCTTGCGGTGCGGGCTGCGATCAGCTTTGCCTGAGCAGCCTCGACGCTGTAACGAACCTTCTTGCCGTCCATTGCTTCCTGCTTCTTCAGAGCAGCAGCGTAGACCAGATACTTTGCAGCCTCAACGCGTGCCTTCATCTCAGCCAGCTCGAACTGGGTGTTCTGGAATGCGGAAATGCTGCGGCCGAACTGCTTGCGCTCCTTGACGTAAGCAACGGTCTCTTCCAGAGCGCCCTCGGCGATGCCCAGAGCCTGAGAAGCAATGCCGATACGGCCACCGTCCAGAGTAGCCATAGCCAGCTGGAAGCCGCGGCCACGCACACCCAGCATACGGTCAGCAGGGATGCGGCAGTCCTCAAAGATCAGCTCGCAGGTGGAAGAACCGCGGATGCCCATCTTGTCCTCAGCCTTACCGACGGAGAAGCCCGGGTCGGTGCGCTCCACGATAAAGGCGGAGCACTGCTTGGTGGGACGGCCCTTCTTGTCGGGCACGATATCGGTGACAGCAATAACGATAAAGACGTTTGCGTAGCCGGCGTTGGTGATGAAGATCTTGGAACCGTTCAGGATCCAATCACCGGTCTCGGGGTCCTGCTTTGCAAAGGTCTGCTGACCCTGTGCATCAGTGCCGGCACCCGGCTCAGTCAGGCCGAAAGCACCCAGCCACTCACCGCTGCACAGCTTGGGCAGATACTTTGCCTTCTGCTCGGGAGTACCATTTTCATAAATAGGAGCAGCACACAGGCTGGTGTGAGCAGAGACGATGACACCGGTGGTGCCGCAGACCTTGCTCAGCTCTTCCACTGCCATGACGTAGGACAGCACATCGCCGCCTGCACCGCCGACCTCAGTCGGGAAATAAATGCCCATCATGCCGAGCTTGCCCATCTTTTCGACGGTCTCTTTGGGGAAGTACTCTTCCGCATCAACCTTCTTTGCCAGGGGCTTGACTTCGTTCTCAGCAAACTCGCGGTACATTTTCTGTACCATCTGCTGCTGCTTGGACAGAGTAAAATCCATCGCTATATCCTCCTAACGGGTCTTTTTCATTTACCGGAATTGCCCGGTGCAAACAAATTCCTCCCGGCCGCTTTTCCACGGTCGGGAGAAACGTTTATCAGAATTTACAGCTGGTCAACAGGGGTCTTGGTGCGGTCTGCGTTGTAAACGTAGAAGCCCTTGCCGCTCTTGCAGCCCAGGTTGCCGCCACGGACCATCTTACGGATCAGCGGGCAGGCACGATACTTGCTGTCGCCGGTCTCCTTGTACAGCACATCCATGATGGCCAGGCAGATATCCAGGCCGATGAAGTCGCCCAGCTCCAGGGGACCCATGGGGTGGTTGGCACCCAGCTTCATAGCGGTGTCGATGCCGGCGATATCGGAAACGCCTTCCATCTTGATGAAAGCAGCTTCGTTGATCATGGGGATCAGGATGCGGTTGACGACGAAGCCTGCAGCCTCATTGACCTGAACCGGCTGCTTGCCGATGGCAACAGAGATCTCCTTGATCTTCTCAACGGTCTCAGCGGGAGTGTTGCAGCCTGCGATGACCTCGATCAGCTTCATGCGGTCTGCGGGGTTAAAGAAGTGCATGCCGACCAGCGGACGGCCAACGCCCTTGCCGATCTCGGTGATGGACAGAGAAGAAGTGTTGGAAGCGAAGATGCACTCGGGCTTGCAGATCTTATCCAGCTCGCCGAAGGTGGTCTGCTTGACCTTCATATCCTCAAAAGCAGCCTCAACGACCAGATCGCAGTCAGCGCACAGGTCTTCCTTCAGGCCCGGGGTGATGGCAGCAACGATAGCGTCTGCCTTTTCCTGCGTCATCTTTCCCTTGGCAACCAGCTTCTCGTAGCCCTTCTTGATCTTTGCCAGACCATTCTCGGCCCACTCCTGCTTGATGTCGCACAGAGCAACGGTGTTGCCCTCAACCTGTGCAAATGCCTTTGCGATGCCCTGGCCCATGGTGCCAGCGCCGATAACACCGATCTTCATAGGAAACCTCTCCTTTAATATCAAAAATTATGTAGTAATGGATTAGTTGTTGGTGAACACTGCCTTGGGCTTCGGCTTCTCACGGCTCAGGAAGCAGGCCATGCCTTCCTTCTGGTCGTGGGTCTCGAAGCAGTCGCCGAACAGCTTTTCCTCGACCTCAACAGCCTTCTCGATGGGCAGGCTGATGCCGCCGTTGATTGCCTTCTTGCAGTTGCGTACAGCGATGGGTGCATTCTTTGCGATCTTGCCGGCCAGCTTCAGCACGTTCTCCATCAGTTCAGCCTGAGGATACACAGCATTCACCAGACCAATGCGCAGAGCCTCGTCCGCCTTGATGTTCAGTGCAGAGTAGACCAGCTGCTTTGCCATACCCATGCCGACCAGACGTGCCAGACGCTGGGTGCCGCCGAAGCCCGGGGTGATGCCCAGACCCACTTCCGGCTGGCCGAACACAGCGTTGTCAGAGCAGATGCGGATGTCGCAGCTCATAGCCAGCTCGTTGCCGCCGCCCAGTGCAAAGCCGTTCACGGCTGCAATAACGGGGATGGGGAAGCTCTCGATCATCAGGAACACATCATTGCCCAGCTTGCCGAAGGCCTCGCCCTCTGCCTTGGTCATGGTGCTCATGGAACCGATATCTGCGCCTGCCACGAAGCTCTTGTCGCCTTCGCCGGTCAGAACGATGCAGCGGACAGTCTCCTGATCCACAGCCTCAAAAGCTGCCTTCAGGTCTGCCAGAACTTCGGGATTCAGGGCATTCAGTGCCTTGGGGCGGTCGATGGTAATGATCTCAACTGCGCCCTGCACCTCGGTTTTTACAAATGCCATTGTGAAAACCTCCTATTCAAATCTTATCAATTATCACAAACAGCCCCCGGACGGAGGAAAGGCTCTCCGGTTCCCTTCCCCGTCCGGGTCTGTCATTCAGTCAGGATTCCAAGAGGTGGAGCTTAGTCCATCTCAACGATGGTAGCGCAGCCCATGCCGCCGCCGATGCACAGGGTAGCCAGACCCTTGTGAGCACCACGGTGCTTCATAGCATACAGCAGGGTGACCAGGATACGAGCGCCGGAAGCGCCGACCGGGTGGCCCAGAGCAATTGCGCCGCCGTTGACGTTCACCTTGCTCATATCAAAGTTCAGAGCCTGGCTGACAGCCACAGACTGAGCAGCAAATGCCTCGTTGGCCTCGATCAGATCCATGTCAGCAACAGTCAGGCCGGTCTTTGCCATGACCTTCTTGGTAGCGGCGATGGGGCCCAGGCCCATGACTTCGGGCTCAACGCCTGCCAGAGCACCGGCGACCCAGGTAGCCAGAGGCTTCACGCCCAGCTCCTTGGCCTTCTCCTCGCTCATGATGACCAGAGCAGCAGCGCCGTCATTGATGGCGGAAGAGTTGCCGGCGGTCACGATGCCGTCCTTGGTGAAAGCGGGCTTCAGCTTTGCCAGCACTTCAGGAGCGCTCAGACGGGGGCCTTCATCAGTATCGAACACGGTGTCGCCCTTCTTGCCCTTGATCACAACGGGAACGATCTCGTCCTTGAAAGCGCCGTCCTTGATAGCCTTGTCAGCCTTCAGCTGGCTGTTGTATGAGAACTCGTCCAGCATCTCACGGGTGATGGGGCTGTAGCCGTACTTCTTCTGATAGGTCTCGTTGGTGCAGACGTTCTCAGCGGTCATGCCCATGTGCTTGTTGAAGCCGCAGGCATCCCACAGAGCATCGTTGACCATGGTATCCACGATCTCGCTCTTGCCCATGGGTGCGCCCATGCGGTAGCCGTAACGAGCCTTCTGCAGTGCGAAGGGAGCCATGTCCATGTTCTCCATGCCGCCTGCGACCACGATGTCAGCATCGCCAGCCTCGATCATCTGAGCAGCCATGTTGACGCAGTTCAGACCGGAGCCGCACACCACGTTGACAGTGACAGCCGGGGTCTCGATGGGCAGGCCAGCCTTCAGAGCAGCCTGACGAGCGACGTTCTGGCCCAGACCGGCCTGAATGACGCAGCCCATGTAGACATGATCGACCTGCTCGGGAGCGACGTTTGCACGGTTCAGAGCTTCCTTGATGACGATGGAGCCCAGCTCAACTGCGGGAACGTTTGCCAGAGTGCCGCCGAATTTGCCAATAGCGGTACGGCATGCAGATGCGATAACGATCTTTTTCATGTGAATAGCCTCCTGAATTGTGTATGTGTTACTTTTCGTAAGCCATTTTTATCAAAACGCCCGTAAGCGCTTTTACAAATTAGGTCTCGGGGTCTTTTTTCTGCCGGATCAGCGCATACTTTTCGTTGACCGCCTTTTCCACATTGGGGGTAACGAACTTACCGATGTCGCTGCCGTAGTAAGCTGCCTCTTTTACAATGGTGGAAGAAAGGTAGCTCCACTTGATGCTCGTTGCCAGAAACATGGTCTCGATGCCGGGCATCAGTGCGTGATTGGTCTGCGCAAGCTGGATCTCGTTTTCAAAATCCGTCACCGCCCGCAGGCCCCGCACCATCACCGAAGCGTGCCGTTTCTTGGCGAACTCCACGGTCAGGCCGTCGAAGCTCTCCACCGAAACATTCTGGATGCCTTTGCAGCACTCCTTGAGCAGCTCTACGCGCTCCTCCACGGTGAAGAGCGGATTCTTTGCGCTGTTGTTGAGCACCGCCACGATCAGATGATCGTTGATCTTTGCTGCGCGCTTGATGATATCGAGATGCCCTTTTGTGACCGGATCGAACGAACCGGGATAAACTGCTGTTGCCATCGTCTGGTGTCCTCCTTGGGCGCTGTGAAAAGCGCGTTTTGGTTCTGCCATGATAGCACTTTCCAGTCTTGGGTGCAAGATTTTGTGCAAGCTGTACGTTTTATCGTTAAATTTTAAACAATCAACGTTGTGCCACATCGCGGCAACTTGCTACGCTATAAGTAAACCACATCGTCAAAATTTTATCAAGTCCTTTTGCAAAGATTTTGGTTTTTCAGCACCAAACAATCGTCCAAAAACTCCGCGAATTTTGTCCATATTGCCAGTCGGTCAAAATTTTCTCGATAAACTATTGATTCTGCACATTGTTAATGTTATAACTAAGTTGTGCAGATCTGCTGCCCTGTCCGACAGCTGCCTTCTGCTGGTTATCAGGATATCATCCGCCTGTGTCAGAGCTGTGTTCAAATTGCCAACAGGCGGTAAACATCCTGCAAAGATTTGTCCGTGCAGGAAGAGTAAATGATAAATTTACAATTCCTTTATGTTATTATAGGAGAGGATGGTTTATAATGGATTTTACGGAACTGTATGCTCAGAAGAAAATGACCGCCGCTCAGGCTGCCGCACTGGTCAAAAGCGGTGACTGGGTGGATTACGGCTGGGCTGTGAACACCCCTGTGGCGGTGGATGCCGAGATTGCAAAGCGTCTGCCTGAGCTGGAAGGTGTCAACTTCCGCGGCGGCATCCTGATGTGGGTGCCCGCGATCTTCCAGATCGACGATCCCGCTGCACACATGACATGGAACAGCTGGCATATGGGCGGCATTGAGCGCAAGGCCATTGCACAGGGCTTTTCCTTCTACTCCCCCATCCGTTATTCCGAGCTGCCCCGCTACTACCGCGAAAGCCCGGATCCGCTGGATGTGGCGGTGTTCCAGGTGACCCCCATGGACGAGCATGGCTACTTCAACTTCGGCCCCAGTGCATCTCATCTGGGTGCTGTGTGCGAAAAAGCCAAGAAGATCATCGTTGAGGTCAACAAGAACATGCCCCGCTGCCTTGGCGGCATGGAGAACTGCATCCACATTTCTCAGGTCACCGGCATCGTGGAAGGCGAGAACCCGCCCATCGGCCAGATGGCCGCTCCCGGTGCTGCTACCGAAGTGGATCTGAAGGTTGCCAACCTGATCGTTCCGCAGATCCCCAATGGTGCCTGCCTGCAGCTGGGCATCGGCGGTATGCCCAATGCCATCGGCAGCCTGATCGCACAGAGCGATTTGAAGGATCTGGGCGTGCACACCGAAATGTATGTGGACGCCTTTGTGGATATCGCCAAGGCCGGCAAGATCACCGGTGCATGCAAGCAGCTGGACAAGGGCCGTCAGGTCTACGCCTTCGGTGCCGGCACCCAGAAAATGTACGATTACCTGAACGATAACCCGGAGTGCATGTCTGCACCCGTGGACTACACCAACGATATCCGCAGCATCTCCGCACTGGATAACTTTATTTCCATCAACAACGCTGTGGACATCGACCTGTTCGGTCAGGTGAACGCCGAGACTGCAGGCCTCAAGCACATCTCCGGTGCTGGCGGTCAGCTGGACTTCGTTCTGGGCGCATACCTTTCCAAGGGCGGCAAGAGCTTTATCTGCCTGTCCTCTACCTTCTTTAATAAGAAGACCGGCCAGCTGGAGAGCCGCATCCGTCCCACTCTGGAAAACGGCAGCATCGTCACCGATACTCGTGCCAACATCCACTACCTGTGCACCGAGTACGGCTGCGTGAACCTGAAGGGCCTGACCACCTGGGAAAAGGCTGAAGCTCTGATCAGCGTAGCACATCCCGACTTCCGTGAAGGCCTGATCAAGGAAGCCGAAAAAATGCACATCTGGCGCAGGAGCAACAAAATCTGATAAGTGCCGCGGAGATTCCTGCTGTCCGCGGCTGAAATGGAGTCTATCATGATGGACAAAAAGCCGCACATCAAGCCCTATCTCTACGGGATGTTGGCAGGATTTGGAGCGATTTCCCTGAGCATCATCTTCTTTTTCCTGATCTACCGCTTCGATGGTTTTGGCGATGCCATCTCCACGCTGACCGGCATTCTGATGCCATTCATCTACGGTGCCGTCATCGCCTACCTGCTCAAACCTGTATGCAACACCATCGAGAGCTTTCTGCGCCGGTTCATCCCGGAAAAGATGCATGGTCTGGTCAATGTGCTGTCCATTACGCTGACCATCCTGTTCGGTCTGCTCCTCATCTACGCTTTGTGCATGATGATCATTCCGCAGCTCATTACCAGCGTGACCACCCTGTACTACACTGCGCAGCGCAACCTTGCAAAGTTCGTGCAGTGGGCGAATCATGTGGAGTTCATTGAGAACAACCAGCAGATCATGGACATGCTCAACTCTGCTTATGCCACCATCAGCACCAATATCGATGATCTGATCAAGACCCGGCTCCTGCCCTCCATGCAGAACATCGTCAGCGGTGCCGCAGTGGGTGTGCTGAACGTAGTGACCATGGCCAAGAACCTGATCATCGGCATCATCGTGGCCGTGTATATGCTGGCCAGCCGCAAGCGCTTTGTGCAGCAGGCCAAGCTGGTGCTCTACAGCATCTTCAAGCCCCGCTGGGCAGAGCTGATCAAGGAAGAAGTGAAGTACGCCGATAAGATGTTCGGCGGCTTCATCAACGGCAAGATCATGGATTCCGCCATCATCGGCGTGCTGTGCTATATCGGCTGCCTGATCTTCAAGTTCCCCAGTGCCCTTCTGGTTTCCGTGATCATCGGCGTGACCAATGTGATCCCCTTCTTCGGCCCGTTCATCGGTGCCGTGCCCGCCACCCTGCTGATCCTCATTCAGAACCCCATCAAGGCGCTGTGGTTCGTCCTGTTCGTTCTGGTGCTGCAGCAGCTGGACGGAAACGTGATCGGCCCCAAGATCCTGGGCAACACCACCGGTCTTTCCAGTTTCTGGGTACTGTTCGCCATCCTGCTGTTCGGCGGTCTGTGGGGTTTTGTGGGCATGATCGTGGGTGTGCCGCTGTTTGCAGTCATCTATGATGTGATCAAAAAGCTGGTCATCCACGGCCTGAAGCACAACAAGGAGATCGACCTGCTGCAGACTTACCACGACAGCTTCGGTGACCCGGAGGACGATGTTTCGGTAGAAACGTCTGCATCGGAAGCACCTCCTGCCGAAACAAATAATCTATAAATCACAATGCCCCGGCATTCCATGTGATACGCTACCCCTAGAGTAGACAGAGACAAAAACTCTGAGTACTCTGGGGGTATTTTCATGTCAAGAAAGAACAATCACTATTGACTGCTGCAACAACCGCCGTTGCCAGCACCGTCTGTTCATCCAGATGCCGATGCAGGCTCATGTCGGTGCCATGAACCGAGCTGCCTGATACCGATTTTGCACAAAAAATTCGCCGTCTCCTTGTGGAAACGGCGAACAAAAACCTTATATTATTTTTTTGTCTACTTGACAGAATGCACTTCAGTGATTCAGAGCGGGTCCTGTTTTGTTATTTCTGTTTTGTGCAGGACTTTCTGGCTGCGTTTTATGCCGTCACTCCACGGTCACGCTCTTGGCCAGATTACGCGGCTTATCCACGTCACAGCCGCGCAGAACAGCCATATAATAGGCGAACAGCTGCAGCGGCACAATGAGCTGCAGCGGCATCAGGATATCCTCATACTCATCCAGCCGGATCACAGCATCTGCCACGCCTTCCGGCACCACAGCATCCTTTGTGGTAAACAGCAGCACCCTTGCGCCGCGGCTGCGGGTCTCCTTGGCATTGGAAATGGTCTTTTCGTACACCTGTTTCTGGGTGGCCAGTGCGATCACCGGCACGCCATCGGTGATCAGGCTGATGGTACCATGTTTCAGTTCACCGGCTGCATAGGCATCCGAGTGCACATAGCTGATCTCCTTGAGTTTCAGGCTGCCCTCCAGCGAGAGCGCATAGTCGAACCCGCGCCCAATGAAGAAGCAGCTCTGGGTGTTCACATAGCGGCTGGCAAGGTACTTGATCTGCTCACAATCTGCAAGGCGCGGCTTGATGACCTCCGGTGCGCGCAGCAGCTGGGCCGTATAGCGGCGGGTCTCTGCCTCGTTCAGCCGTCCGCGCGCGTAGGCCAGCCGCAGTGCAAACAGATACAACACGCACATCTGCACCATATACGCCTTGGTGGATGCTACCGCGATCTCCGGCCCGGCGTAGGTGTACATTACATAATCTGCGGCACGTGCAATGGAGCTGCCAACCACATTCACGATGGCCAGCACCGGCACGCCGCGGCTCTTGGCCAGCTTGAGCGCTGCCAACGTGTCGCTGGTCTCGCCGGACTGGCTGATGATGATGACCAGATCGTTCTTTTCCAGAATGGGGTCCCGGTAACGGAACTCGCTGGCAATGTCCACCTCGGCGGGCACACGGGCCAACGTTTCGATGGCAGATTTGCCCACCATACCGGCATGCATCGCCGTACCGCAGCCCACCAGATGCACCCGGCCAATACCGCGCAGCACTTCATCGGTCAGTTCCGGGATGCGCAGCACCGGCAGTCCGTCCTCTACACGGGGGCTGACCGTGGCCATAATGGCCGCAGGCTGCTCGTTGATCTCCTTGAGCATAAAGTGGGGATAGCCGCCCTTTTCGGCAGCTTCCATATCCCAGTCCGCCGTCAGCTGCTGGCGCTCCACCGGCTCACCAAATTCGTTGTAGAAGCGGATGCCCTCTGTGGTGCAGACGGCCATATCCCCTTCTTCCAGCACGCTGTATTTCCGGGTATACTTGAGCAGTGCCGGAATATCCGAAGCCACAAAGTTTTCGCCCTCGCCCCAGCCGACGATCAGCGGGCTTTCCCGCTTGACTGCAAAAATGGTGTCCGGGTAATCCCGGAACAGCACGGCCAGCGCATAGCTGCCGCGCACCTTGGCAAGCGCCTGCTGCAGTGCACGCAGCGGGTCACCGGTATAGCAGCTGTCGATCAACTTTACCAGTACTTCGGTGTCCGTCTCACTCTGGAAGGTATAGCCTTTTGCGGCCAAGCGCTCCTTGAGCAGGCCGTAATTTTCAATGATGCCATTGTGCACAATGCTCACACGCGGGGTCGAATGCGGGTGGCTGTTCACATCGCTGGGCTCGCCATGGGTAGCCCAGCGGGTGTGGCCGATGCCGCAGAAGCTTTGTGCCAGCTGCTGCGCCGCCAGCTTTTCCCGCAGGGCGGTGAGCCGTCCTTTGCTTTTTACCACGCGGATGCCGCCGTCCAGCGCAAGCGCCACACCGGCGGAGTCGTACCCGCGATACTCCAGCTTTTCCAGACCATCCAGCAGCACGTCCTGCGCACTGCGCTTACCGACATAACCAACAATGCCGCACATACAAAACACCTCCATACCGACCGTTCCCGCGCAAAAAGGCGCAGTGATACCCAGTCAGCTTCCTAGTACAGTTTATGTTCTTGTATGGCTTTCTTTGAAGGGATCTGTTGCGGTATTGCTGCCGTTTTTTGCCCTTCTCTGCGGCTGGTCTAGCCCTCAGCCGGAGAAACATCCGCCGAATCTTTCGATGATTCCTCTCCTCGTCACCCTCGCGGCTGTCACCCGCGTGGCCCGGCGCTTTGCGTTACCTGTGTGCTGCGCTCCCCCCTTTCTGATGCCCCATTATAGCACAAAGGCTGGCTCAGCGCCAGCCCAAAGTTTTATGAAGTTTCGGCCGCCAGACCAGCCGGTACATCATGAGCATGTTATGCAATGCCCGGTCATACAGCACAAAGGCAACATTGCCCATGACCAGCGTTGCCAGCGAGACAGCCAGCGCGGTGGTGCGCAGCTCCTGCGAAATGCTGCCTGCCGGCACCAGCAGAAATACCAGCCCGTACATGGCCAGCACTGTGCCGTTGCACAGCAGCAGCTTGCAGACAATGCGCAGAACCGCAGGGCGGATGCGCTCAAACTTCGGCTTTGCCAGCGGGTAATACCCCAGCAAAAACACAAAGATCAGCGCTACTTCCTTATCCGGCACGAACAGCAGTGCCAGCAGGCTGACTGCCGCATAGGCCGTCAAAGCCAGCTGCATCCCGCACTCCACGCAGACTGTTGCAACAAGAAAGCCCGCCACTGCAGGCGCAATGAACATGGCAATGGGGATCACAGCTCCCAGCAGCATCAGTGCGACGCACAGCGCCGCCACAATGCCGCAGTAAGCCATGGCCCAGCTTTTTTGATGGTTTTGCTTCATGGGATCTCCCAGTTTTCGCGCTCAGCACCGGCTTCCAGCGGGTCCACCGCATGGTGCAGACCAAGCAGCATGATATTATCCAGCAGGCCGCGGTTCAATTTGATGTCCAGCATACTGTACACGCGGATCAGATCGTTGGCGGCAGCCAGTGCCTGACGGCGGGCATTCTCCACCGCCGCAGCCTGTCCCCGCAGGTCGTTGACTACGAACACGTTGTAGCGGCCGCTGCGCTTGTCCATCTCAAAGCGCTCAGCCTTATCCAGCAGGTAAAAAATGCGGCCGATGCTGCTGCCGATGTAGCGCATGCTCTTGCGCTGGCTGGGGTCGTCGGTGGCAAGGGTGGAATACAGTGCACCGTAAATGTTGCTCATGGGTTCAGCGGCAAGAGAGTAGTTCTTGGCGCTCAGGTTCATCTGCACCACGGCCTGATCCCGCTCCTGCACGAACAGCCGTTCCAGCGCCGGGTTCTCCTGCACGGCACGCTCATAGGCGCGGCGCAGCAGCAGACGATCCACCGCACGGCGCAGGCGCT
>UMDR01053946.1_pt1 | contig 21160 bp, 19 predicted proteins | sample 1964541 | NCBI WGS metagenome assembly UMDR01 (sample SAMEA4835999, study PRJEB28245) | human gut metagenome | biome: gut microbiome; material: fecal sample | place: Denmark | collected 2008 | reverse complement strand
AAGAATCCGGAAGGTGCCAACGAGATTATCAATAAGCTGGAGGCTAAATATAAACAGCATGTTGACGAGCTTTACGCTACTGAGGAGTATAAACAGAAAGGGTTGGAGATCATAAAATCTCATTTCGACTATATCCGTTCGTACACCAAAGACCTCTTCACCCTGTTCGAAGAGAAAGTGGTGCTGGCACAGGGCGAGCTGATCTCTACCGCTATGGTCAACTACTACTTGCAGGAGTGTGGCGTGAAATCCGTATTGCTTCCGGCTTTGGAGTATATGCGTACAGATAAGAATGCGGAACCCGATCCTATCTATATTAAAGATAAACTTCAAGCACAACTGGAACTCTATCCGGATGCTGAAATTTACATCACCCAAGGCTTCATCTGCCGCAATGCTTATGGCGAGATTGACAACTTGCAGCGTGGTGGAAGCGACTATACCGCTTCACTGATCGGTGCCGCTATCCGTGCTTCCGAAATCCAGATCTGGACCGATATCGACGGTATGCACAACAATGACCCGCGCATTGTCGACAAAACAGCACCGGTGCGCCAGCTGCATTTTGAAGAAGCTGCCGAGTTGGCCTACTTCGGTGCCAAGATTCTGCACCCCACCTGTATTCAGCCTGCCAAATATGCCAACATTCCGGTCCGCCTGCTGAACACCATGGACCCTCTTGCGCCGGGCACACTGATCTCCAACGATACGGAAAAAGGTAAGATCAAAGCAGTAGCTGCCAAGGACAATATTACTGCTATCAAGATCAAGTCGAGCCGTATGCTGCTTGCTCACGGTTTCCTCCGCAAGGTGTTCGAGATCTTCGAGAGCTACCAGACTTCCATCGATATGATCTGTACGTCGGAGGTAGGAGTTTCCGTATCTGTCGACAATACCAAGCACCTCAACGAAATCCTGGACGACCTGAAGAAATACGGTACCGTTACAGTCGACAAAGACATGTGTATCATCTGCGTCGTAGGCGACCTGGAGTGGGAGAACGTAGGTTTCGAAGCCAAAGCGCTCGATGCTATGCGCGACATTCCCGTGCGTATGATTTCGTTTGGCGGTAGCAACTATAATATTTCCTTCCTGATTCGTGAGTGCGACAAGAAGGTTGCTTTGCAGTCGCTCAGCGATATGCTGTTCAACGGCAAATAGAAATGAATTAGGTTCACCACAGATTGCACAGATTAACACAGAACTTTTAATCTCGAAATATCAACGAGATAAATTGTTAATCTGTGAAAATCCGTGTAATCTGTGGTGATTCCAACTTAAACCTCATTAGTCACTTTTCAACATGAAAACTGTATTCCCCATTCATAAATTCCGCGAGTTGCAGACCCCTTTTTATTATTATGATACAAAGGTGCTTCGCGACACGCTGGCGTGCGTCAACCGTGAGGTGGCACGTTACGACAACTTCAGTGTACACTATGCCGTCAAGGCCAATGCCAATTCCAAGGTACTGACCATCATCCGCGAAAGCGGACTGGGTGCCGACTGTGTCAGCGGAGGTGAAATCCGTGCTGCCATCAAAGCCGGTTTTCCTGCCGGGAAGATCGTCTTTGCCGGTGTAGGCAAAGCTGATTGGGAGATCAACCTGGGACTCGATTACGATATTTTCTGTTTCAACGTCGAGTCGGTTCCTGAATTGGAAGTCATCAACGAACTGGCCGCTGCCAAGGGCAAAGTAGCCAACGTTGCTTTCCGCATCAACCCCAATGTCGGTGCGCATACCCATGCCAATATCACTACCGGGCTGGCCGAAAACAAATTCGGCATCAGCATGCACGATATGGATAAGGTGATCGACGTGGCTTTGGGCATGAAGAACGTGAAGTTTATCGGTCTTCATTTCCACATCGGTTCGCAGATTCTCGATATGGGGGATTTCATTGCGCTTTGCAACCGTGTCAACGAGTTGCAGGATAAGCTCGAAGCCCGTCACATCCTCGTGGAACATATCAACGTAGGCGGTGGACTGGGCATTGATTACGATCACCCCAACCGTCAGGCCATTCCGGACTTTGCCGACTACTTCCGTACGTACGATGAACATCTGAAACTTCGTCCGCACCAGACTTTACATTTCGAACTGGGGCGTGCCATTACGGGACAATGCGGTTCGCTGATTTCAAAAGTGCTTTATGTCAAGCAAGGCACCAACAAGCAGTTCGCCATTCTCGATGCCGGTATGACCGACCTGATTCGTCCGGCACTCTATCAGGCCCATCACAAGATGGAGAACCTGACTTCCGAGGATACGACAGTTGAAACCTACGACGTGGTAGGTCCCATCTGTGAGTCGTCCGACGTTTTTGGCAAAGCCGTCGATCTGAATAAGGTGAAGCGTGGCGACTTGATTGCCCTTCGTTCCGCCGGTGCTTATGGCGAGATTATGGCTTCCGGCTATAACTGCCGTGAATTACCGAAGGGCTATACTTCGGAGGAATTAGTGTAATCTCCGAACAATCTATCTTTTAAAATTGTTATTTTTGTAGTGATTTTAATAACTTAAAATGAATACGATTATGATTTCAGAGAAATTACAGAATGCAATTAACGAACAGATTACAGCCGAGATGTGGTCTTCTAATCTGTATTTGTCTATGTCTTTCTATTTTGAAAGAGAAGGTTTTAGCGGTTTTGCACATTGGATGAAGAAGCAATCTCAAGAAGAGATGGGGCATGCTTATGCCATGGCCGAATATATTATTAAACGTGGCGGTACGGCCAAAGTAGATAAGGTAGATGTTGTTCCTACCGGTTGGGGTACTCCCCTCGAAGTGTTTGAACACGTCTTTGAGCACGAACGCCATGTATCGAAATTAGTGGATGCATTGGTCGACATGGCCGCAGCCGAAAAAGATAAAGCGACTCAGGATTTCCTTTGGGGATTCGTTCGCGAACAGGTAGAAGAAGAAGCTACTGCACAGGGCATTATCGATAAGATTAAGAGAGCCGGTGATTCCGGTATTTTCTTTATCGACTCTCAGCTCGGTCAGCGATAAGGTTGTTCACCACAGATTACACAGATTAACACAGATTGAGAAATAGATAAATCTGTGTTAATCCGTGTAATCTGTGGTGAACTCCGTTCATTAGCATTAAAACTCTGTGTATTCCGTGTACTCTGTGGTGAGCGATTGATTTCTCTCATAGTTCCGGTTCTATTTTTCGGTGTTCCCCTTTTAAATTTAAATCTGTGTTAATCTGTGAAATCTGTGGTGAACCCTGATTCGTTTATATATAATGTACGCGCGCGTGTACCTTACATTTCATATTCATTCAGAAACGCTTTATCCGCCAGATACATCGCTGCTTGTTTGCAGAACCGTGTGTCGTTCAAGTGACAATAGTATTCCTCCACGCTTTCGATGGCCGCCTGTCGTTCGGGTTCGCTCAGCTTTTTCCATTCGCGCCTTGCACGTCCGATGTTTACTTTGGCTGTTTGCGTCATCTCGTGATACTTTTCCCAGAAGAGGTGGAAACTCCGGTCCGACGAACTGTTTCCCGTTTCATACGCTTTCAGCTTCCCCGTCCATAAGTCGTAGTTGTTGACTCGTATCCGCATCATTCCGTTGGGTGAGGGTAGTCGCTCGATGATGCCTTCTTTGATCATTGCGTTGAAGAAGTGCCGGGTTTGCGTGCGTTTCCATCCCAGCAGGCTCGCCCAGTGGAGCAGGCTGTGGGGTGATTCTCCGCGGTGGCAGATGAAGTGCTGTCCGCACGAGTCGCACTCCGTATCCGAGTAGTTGACGTTCATCAATACCCGTATCAGGGCTTCGAATCGCCCCTCTGTTTGTCCGTGAGTGGCGAAATAGTTTTCTAACAGAGATTTTGGGATGACGATATAGCCTTTTTTCAGCATTTCGACAGTTGGTGTTTTCATGGCAGTTTTGTTTTTAATGGATTTCTAATCTGATTTCTCACCACAGAGTAACACAGAGTAACATAGAGAAAATATTTTTTCAAGTGTACCGGTTATCAAAAAGAAACAAAAACTCTGTGTCGCTCTGTGCTACTCTGTGGTGAACTCTCCGCAAAAGTACCCTCCCTTCGCCCTCTCTCCAAAAAATGGGTTCTGATTGGTTGGAACAAGTCATTCTCTGTTGCTTCCTGTTTGTTTTTCGGGGGGGGATAGGCTGGGGAGGGTGGCTACAGAGGCTCTGTTTCTCTCCGGCAGAGCCTCTGTCGGCCTGTGACGGAGGCTCTGTTTGCCTGTGTTTGAGGCTCCGTTTCCTCCCCGTTTCGTCCTCCATAGGTGGGCCAGTGCCGGAGCCACCTTTTCTCTGTCTCTTATCGTTTGGTTCACAGATGTTTATGCGGTGTCTTGTCATCCCTCGAAAATATCAGGTGGGCCATATAATAAATACTAACAAAAAAAGATATATGAATATATCAGTCGAATTTCCGGTCACGATTGAGCAGAGTCTCCCTCAATTCCGGGTTTCGGGTGATCAATAATCCTGCTTCGTCCGGCATGCCCCAATGCCGGATGATGATACTGATTTGTCTGGGAGAAAGCATCAGGGTGTGCGGGTGGTATTCCGCTTCCGCCAGTTCCCGGGCAAGTCGGGGGTGCTTCTGTATTTCGCTGCGGAAGCGGCGGATTGCTGAACTGTTGGCCTGTAAGTCCGGAAAATAAGCGACGGCTACGGTGGATATCGGATGGAATCCTTCGAGTAGCCAGTTTGGGTGTTGATTGTTCATGTTTTTAAATCATTTAAATGTTTATAATTTCTGCCGAAAAGCAGTTAATTTACATTTTGGGGCGCAAAGATATATGAATTTTTTGAATAGTTCTTTTCCCCCGATCCCTCTGTTTATCGGGCATTTGGTCATTTGTCCTGATGTTTCATCGCGTGCGCCCGCAATGAACCGGAACGCGCGAGAGGTGTTATTTGTAATTAAATTGATAAAATATGAAAAAACAAAGTTTAACATTTTATTTAGCTTCTCTGGTCAAAAAGATGAAGTCGGGCGGGCGTTACGGCACTGCCCATGTGTACGATTGTGCCATGAAGTCGTTCTCCGCTTTTTGCGGAAATAAGGCTGTTCCGTTCGGTGTGCTCACGCCCGAATGTCTGAAACGGTACGAAAATCATTTGAGGGGAGCGGGTAAGAGGGAGAATACGGTTTCCACCTACCTCCGTATGCTCAAAGCCGCTTATCGCAGGGCAGTTCGCGAGAAGATAGTAGAGGACTATGACCCTATGCTGTTCAGCGACGTCGGCACCGGTACGCGTGCCGGTATCAAGCGTGCCATCGAACCCGATGTCATGAGCAGGATACTCAATGCCGACCTTTCCGCACTTCCCAAGTCGCTTCGTACGGCATGCGTACGCGCCAGCCTGATGTATCGTTTCCGTGGGATGTCTTTTGCCGACTATGCCTATCTGCCTGCCGAGGGCTTGCAGCCCAAGAAGCGGCTGACGTACAAGCGTAAGAAGACGGGGCGTGCGCTGACTGCCCTTGTTTCGGCGGAGACGCAGGCTCTGATCGATCTCGATGCAAACCCTCAGGAGGGATCGGACTATCTTTTCCCCATCCTGGGGACTTGCGAATGGGGGAGCGAGGCGGGATATAAAACGTATCAACGGGAACTCCGCAAGTTCAACCATCGCCTGGACAGGCTTTCCAAGGTGTTGGGGCTGGGTGTCCGCATCAGTTCGTATACCATCCGCCATACATGGGCAACAACCGCCTTCCGTCAAAAAGTACCGATAGGCTTGATTGCCAATGCTATGGGGCACTCGTCCGTTAAAGTGACGGAGACGTACCTGAAACCTTTTGAAGAGGAAGAGTTGAACCGTGTCAACGAAGGAATCATAAAGTACACTATGGGACAGATGAATGCTGCTGTGTAGTAGTATCTGGCTGATAATCAGCCGTTAATTTGTAGGTAACGGCACGAATATAATTGCACAAAAGTGAACAAAACAAAGCAAATATCCAAATAAAACCGTAAATAATTTCGTTTAAATCTCCAAATAATCTTCCATACTGTCTTTTTTACCTGCCTTTTTATCTTTTTATGAAGAAAAACCGCATGTGAGTGGCTTTCACATTTAAATGTTTAAATGCGATATTGACATTTTATGCCGGTTGCTAAACGTATAAATGTTTTTATTTCTGGTGTTTAGAGAGTAAGACGCCCGCTGACACTTCGGTCTGTCATGTGCCGTTACCTACAAAGTAACGGCCATCACACAACAAAACAAGAAAATATGCTTACAGCAATTACTCAGGAAGCCATCAGACTTTTGCGTTATATCTATTATCGGGACACATCCTGCGGCTGTCCTTACCATCCTGCTGACTGTATTTTTGAAGATGCTTCCGTACTTCTGCTTCAATTAGAAGGCGGAGGCTTGGTTCGTTGTGTCTGTCGGGAGGCTCCGGATAAGCCGGAGTCGTACGAACTCTGTAAGCCTTTGGAGTCCGTCAACCTTTTATCCCTTTTGCTGATACTGAACGAGGGTGTACACCCGGTTTCTCCCGACGTGGACGAACAGCGTGTCTACGGACGCTATGGGGTAGTCGCTTCCCGTATGGGTGTGGTCAACCAGATGATGCGCAGCATCTTCGGTGAGATTCATTTGACGGAATTGTGTTTGTAATTTGATTTTTAGAGATTGTCTGCCATGAACCGGATTTTACTTCTGCTCCTATATGTCTTTCTGCTTTCCGCCCCTGCCTTGGGACAAGAGGGCGGCGTTTGCCCTGCCCGGCGGTGCGATTCGCTGCATACATTCCGTTTTGTACAGGGGCGTGATGTGCTGTATGCCGACTATCGTGGCAACGACCACGAACTGAAACGGCTTTTTGCGGCAGTCACCGCTTTCCGTTCCTCCATCGTGGATGGAAAGATGCGCATCTACGTAGACGGTTACTGTACATCGGGGAGCAGTGTGCGCGATAATCTCCGGCTGGGTTATGTACGCAGCAGCCGTGTGAAATCCGAACTTATCACCCGCAAGGGGATGAAAGAAGCCTGGTTTGTGACACACAACCATGCCGTGCCGTGTCCCGACGAGGAGCGCGATGTGGTGGTGGTATGCCTGCGCGAACCGTTGGCGGCCGATACCCTGAGCCGTTCCCGCTATGCCGGGTATGCCTCCCGTTATCCGCTTTTGCCCGCACGGGCTCCTTCGTTGCCGGAGGGCGGAACGTGCCCGGTACCCGCTCTTCACGAACAGTCCCGCCCGCTCGCGGCGGAGCACGCATACCCTGCGCAGGTCGGGCCCTCGCGGGTCATCTTCTCCCTGAAAACCAATCTGTCCGACTGGGCGGGTCTGACGCCGGAGGGCCGTTTGGCGGCTTTCCGTCCCAACCTGGCTGCCGAACTGTGCTTTGCCCGTCGTTGGTCAGTGATGGCCTCGGCGGCATATTCCGGTTGGAAAGGGGGGAAGGAGCACCGTTTCTGGGGTGTTTCGGGCATTAGCCTCGAACCCCGCCTGTGGCTTAGGGGAGACGGGCGTTACCGCCGGTTCTATCTGGGAGTTTACTGGCAACTGGGCGACTTCGACTATCAGCCTTCACCTTCGGGAGATGCGGGCGCTACAGGTGCCAGCCGCACGGGATGCTACTGGCATACTGGACTTTCTTTCGGTGTCTATCTGCCCCTGTCACGCCATTGGGGGATAGAAGCCGGGATACGTGGAGGCTATCGCAATGCCTCGGCGAAGGCTTACGACAACGAGCCGCCCCATGCATACTATCATCACGATGCCTCGTCCGTCCGTTGGGGGCTGACGGGGATCAACGTGGGCGTGGGATATAGGTTTTAATAATAGTGGTGAACTAAAACAAGAAGATTGGGAATATGATATTCAAGCCGAAATATATGATAAAAGTGGTCGCTCTTATTGGCTTCTGCTTCTGCTCCTGCACCGAGCGCACCCTTGAGCCGCGTCCCGAGGTAGAGCCTGTCCCCATCCGGCTTTACACAGGCATCCGCACCCGTGCGTTGGTCAGCACCTTTGGCGAAACTTCTGTGGGCATTGCCTATGGAAGCCGCACGGGAGAGTACGACGGTGCTTGGGACGGGGTGGCTACGGACAACGAAATCCGCCTCACCCCCGAACGCTATTATCCCGCTGACGGTTCGGCGCTCTTTCTGAGGGGATATTATCCCCCGGCTCCCCTGGAGGCGGACGGCAGCCTGACTTACCGGCTCACGGGCGAAGAAGACCTGATGCTGACCGGGGAACAGTCCGGTTCGCTGTCGTCACCTTTCGGTCCGGCGGAAGAACAATCGCTGATGTACCGCCATCTGCTGACCCGGCTCAGTTTTGCCCTCACCATCGAGGCGGAAAACACCGAAGGGTTTCGCATCCGTGAGCTCCACCTCAATGGTCTGGCGGGCGAGGTCAGCCTTTCGCTTGCTACGGAACTGCTTACCGCTGCGGATGAAACGGTTTCGGTGCCCATCTATACCGTTGAGGAAGGAGGGGACGGATTAGGGTTTACCGATGGCAAACTTTCTCTTCCGGGCTATGTATTGGTGCAACCTTCGGCTACGTTCACCCTCGACCTGACGCTGGCCGTGGACGATGACCGTACGCACGACCGGGTCTACCGGGAACTTCCCATCCGTTTCGAAGGAGGCGGGGCAGGCGAGGGAGGCATCTCGTATACGGTGAAGGTGGAGTTACCCTCACCTTCCGCACCCGATCCTGCAGAGATAAGCGCCGTGGCCACAGTAGGAGAGTGGCAGGCGGGGAAACCGGGAAGCGGCGAACTGGATGGAGGCAAGGTAAGCGGTGAATCCTTGAAATAACAACTATATTATTAACTATAAACTTAAGAAAAAATGATGAAAACGAAATTAAGTGTAGCGGCCATGGCATTCCTATTGGCGGGCTGCTCAAGCAATGACACGGACAGTCTGCCCGAGAGTCCGGTGAACGCAACCCCTATCCGGGTGTCGCAGAGCGTACAGGGCCTGGCCACCAGCCGTGCTGTGGCTACCGAAGGAGCCGAGGTGACAGCTACCGTGCTGATGCACGACGGAACATCGGGAAATTGGTCGGGTTTTACTCCGGTCACCAAGAACGATGTTGCCGACAACGGAGCGCTGAATGCACGCGCCACTGTGTCGAACACCACTTTCACGGTAGGCGGTTCTGCCGCCGATTTAGGGCTGAACCCTACTCTTTACTATCATGCGTCAAATACGAGTGAGAATTCTTTCCTGGCGGCAGTCTCTCCCGCAGGTGAGGTGAGTGCGACTACAGTAAAGATCCTTCAGACAGACGGACAGCAGGACGTGATGTATGCGAAGGAAGTAGCGGCCGGCAACAGCGGGGCATCGCAAACAGCCACCCTGGTTTTTGAGCACCTCACCACTCAGCTTAATTTTGCGATGAAACTGGAACCGATTGCCGAGAGCAAAGGAGAGTGGGCAGGTAAAACGGTCAGCCTGAAAAGCATTGAGGTGCAGGAGGCTTATCGTCCTACCATGGTGAACGCCACCAATGGCGATGTGACGTGGGATAATATCAATAGCGGTACTCTTCCTGTCCCGGGCATTTCTAACAATGTGCTGTCGGCGGAAGCCGTGAAAGTGGGTACACCGGTCATGATCCGTCCTGCGGCTAAACTGACGGTTTGCGCCATTATCAATGTAGGTGGCACAGACATTCCTTTCCACAATGTGCCCGTTAAGGCTGCGGGCGGAGATGATCTGGCTACAGTGAAAGGCGAAGCCCACCTGATCACCTTGACAGTGAAAGAGCCGAAGGGTGCGAATGCTACCAAAGTGACGGCTACCGCTACCGTGACTCCATGGAAGGCCGGTGCTGACGGCAGCGCGACATTAGAATAAATCTCTCTGTTGCCCATGTTGACGAAACACTCTTTTACACAGATAGGCCTCTTCGCCCTGCTGGGCGCATGGGTTTCCGGCTGTACGGCCGCCGGCGACTCTCTCTTGACGGAAGAGAGGGTCCCGGTGCAGCTCTGTGCCCGGGACGGAGCGCTGTCGAGGGATGCCGCTGCCGGCAATCTGCCGGAACAGGAGTTCGAAGCTACGGTGGCACTTTCTACTGTGAAGGGTGACTACGCTTCTTTATCGGAGGCATACGAAGGCGCTTGGGACGCCACGGTCCGGACTGACGGCTCTATGGAGTGGAAAGCGGCGGCGGAAGCCGAGCCTGTATTCCCCCCTTCGGGCGACTGGCTCTACCTGACCGCTTTCGCTCCGGCGGCCGTTCCGGTAAGCGGCGTGGCGTCTTTCGTGCTTACGGGACAGACCGACCTGCTTTATGCCGCCGAGCTTCGTGGCAACAAGTGGGAAGGTGAGCGCTTTGCCGGCAACCGCTTGAAGGCGGACCGTCCGCTGGAGTTCAGCCATCTGCTCACACAGCTCTGCTTCAAAGCCTGCAAGGGCCTGACGGACGGAGTGGCTGTAAGCATCCGCCGGATTACGGTGAACGGGGCGCTGCCTTGCGCGGACTTGACGTTGGCTACGGGAGTGCCGGTGTTCAGCGCTACGGAGGAACATCCCGCCGGACTCTCACTGAGCCTTGCCGGACCGGGAACCGAGGTGACCGGCACCGTTCCCGTGGAAATAGGAACGATACAGGTGCCCCCTTTACAGGCGAGCGACACCTATACACTGACTGTAGAAACTTCCATAGGCACGTTCAGCGGTTTAACGGTGAACTACGCCGCCGGAGAGAATCTGTTGCAGGCAGGCATGTCCCATACCGTGACGCTGACCATCAGTGACCATGAATTAGGAATCACCTCCGTGACCACGCAACCGTGGACTACGGTGACGGTGGACGGTGACCTGGAGGCGGAATAATTTCACCACAGAGTACGCAGAGTACACAGAGGGGATTTATTCAAGAGGTAATAGATAGAAAGACTAAAAAAAAACTCTGTGTCCTCTGTGTCCTCCGTGGTGAACTCAAAAGAAAAACGAATTATATATTAAAAGAAAAACGAAACATGATGAATCATAATATGAAAATTCATTGGCTGCTTGCTCTTCCGGCAATGCTTCTTGCCGTAGGGTGCGGTGAGAGCGCATTGCCCGAGGAAGGGCCGGACGAAGAGGAAAGAGTAGAATTGCAGGTGTCACCGCAGGTGGCACTGACACGCAGCGCGATACAAGGCGTAAATGCGGCTACGGACGGAACTGCGATGGGAAGCATCGCAGTATACGCAAGCAGCGCGACGACCAACAATACGACGAATAACTACGGGCTTTATACCTATAGTGGCAGCAATTGGAGTAATAGTGGTTCGGATAAGATTTATCTCTCGGCGGAAGAGGCGAATATTTATGCGCATTATCCGGCCTATAAACCGGGGACAGGCGGGGTGCTTGCGACATCCGGTGAAGCTTTGAAGGTGAACGGAAGCGGGCAGGTGACTGCTAATTCTACCGTGAATATCTCCGTATTTCCGGGGACAGAGTCTAATGAAAATTCAAAGATCACCGCTGCTGATAATGCTACCGGAGATGCGATTGTCACAGCTCCCGGAGAAGTGGACTATATGTATGCCGACCAAACAAGTACTCCGAAAGCCAGTTATAAAAAAGGTGTATCCGGTAAAGACGGAAAAGTCACTCTCTCCATGAAGCATGCCCTTGCCATGGTCAGTTTCCGGGTATATGCGGATCATACTTATAAGAATACCGGTGCGTTAACCAAGTTGGTGCTTGCTAACAAAAGCGGCACTATACTAAATAGTGGTGGTACCAATCCTACAATGAAGATCTCGGACGGTGCGATAACCCCGGGAAGCAGTCCTGCGGCAGTGACCTATACACGAGGTATCTCGAATTATACTTTGCAGAAAGCCTCGGCTGACACTGACGCTGCCAGAACCACAGCCCAGAACGCTTCGAAAAAAGTAAGTATCTTGGTGCTGCCCGAATCGACGCAGGACAAAACGAATGTAGAGGTCACCCTTAAGATTGACAATCAGGATTATGCGGTCAGTCTCGGTAATGCTGCGACGAATGCCTGGAAAGCCGGCGAGAATTACCTCTACACCGTCAAGCTCAGCGGTAAAGAACTCTCTATCACCAGCGTGACCGTAGCCCAGTGGACAGGAAAAACCGGAGGTTCTTTAGAAATACAATAGATAATAGTTATGAAATACATTCACCACAGAGCACGGAACGATCAACAATGAACGATCAACAATGAACAGCTGAGAACATTAAAACTCTGTGCCCTCTGTGTCCTCTGTGGTGAATAAAAACCAAATATTAGATGCCCCATCCATTTACCCTTTTACTCCTTTGGAGCGTAGCCCTGTTTTTCGGTGCCTGTTCCGGCGAAGACTCTTCCGCCACCGACGGAGACCGCGTCCCCTTGCGTCCCGGTATTCATGCCGGTGCTACCCTCGTCTCCAGCCGTACCCTTGTCAATGGCATCGGTACGGGTGCAGACCGGATCAATAGCATTGGCATCTACCTCGCAGCTCCGGATGGTAGTCTCTATCCCGGTAGCAGTGCCACGGGAGCCACCTTTACCAAAGGGTCCGGCAACAGTTGGAGCAGCACCCCGCCTACCTATGTCAGTCTCCGGACGGCAAGGCTCCATGCCTGGTCACCTGCCACCGTGACGTTGACGGCCGGTAGCGGAACCACTCTGCCCACACTTCCGGTAACTCTGCCTGAGGGGCAGACCTTTGACGGAGCCAATGACTACGGTTGTTCCGTCCATGACTATCTGTACGGTTCCGCCACTTCCACTCAGGGATCGGCTGAGCCCATCACTGCCAACAGCCAAAGTGCCACTCCTGCCATTTACTTGCAACATGCGTTGGCACAACTGGTGTTTCGCATCCAGAATGCGACTGACCGGCCTGCGGATGCGGTGTATGACTATGTAAAAAGCGTTCACCTGACCGCCGAGGGAGGCGCTACACCCTTTCTTACGGGCACTTCGGGCGCGATGGCTTTATCGGATGGGACGCTATCCGGATTGTCTGCAAGTGGTAAGCTAACCTTCACCCCTTCGGCAAACCCGCAGAAGATAGGAACCACCGGAGCTGTTACCGTGGCCTATGGACTGGTGGCGCCGAAAACGGCGGCAGCATCGTCTGCACGGGTCACTTTGACTTTGCGGCTGGGCGAAGCCGGTTTGGGTAACACCGCCACCGAACGTGAACTGACCCTTACGACCGATGTCTTCAATCAGGCATGGAATCGGGGAAACCAATACATATATACGTTGACGCTGGGTAAGCGGGGACTGACCTTGCAGGACGCGGCCATTCTGCCTTGGAATGCTGAGACTCCGGTGGACCAGGATATGAAGCCGATAGGATGATAATTTTTTAAATGATGTGTATGAAAGCAATTCAATTCTATATCGTGTGTCTGCTGCCGGTGCTGGCCGGATGTGCCGACGACACGGCGTTGCCCTCCGTACCGGAGGGAACTCCGCTGACGGTGACCGCCGAAATAGGTGTGCCGGATGCGGCGCAGACGGTGGCGCCCACCCGTGCCGTTGCCGCCGACAATGGTTACGACCGCAGCACTTTCGTTACTGCCGACCGCATCCGTATCATCCGTACGCGTGGTGGAAGTTCGTCCGCTCCGGTGGATTATACGCTTTCCGCCACAGGAGAGTGGACCCCTTCGGCAGCGGGCTCGGAATTGCTTTTTGAGTCGGGAGCTACCTATCAGGCTATGTATCCCGCCGATTACTCCGGCATTTATGCCGATCAACGAAACAAAACGGGAGGTGTGGACGGTGAGAACTACCGCAACAGTAACTTGCTCCGTACCAGTGCCGGGGTGACTTCCGGTGCAACCGGGGTGCTCTCCTTCACGGGAGGCGAGAATGCCTTTGTGCACCGCAACACCAAGTTGACCTTGACATTTGAGGGTAAGAATGCGTTGACACAACCCTTCGCATATATGACCGTGCAAGGCAAAGGGCTTTATAGCGGCGGAACCGCTGACGAAGATATCTACCTGTATCGTCCGGACGAGACGAAATACACCTGGCACGGCATCCTGTCACCGCTGACAGCCGAATCACCTACGCCGGAGCAGAAGAAGGTTACCGTCACGGTGACCGACTACAACGGAGTGAGCTATACCGCCAGCCTGACTTGCGAGCGGAAGGCGGGCAGCCATTACAGTTACACCCTTACGTTGCAAAACAACATCCTGATGCCCGTAGGAGAAGAGATCAAAGGATGGGAGAACGGAGAGTCGCATACGGGAAGTCTCACGTAACAATGAATTATGAACGAATAACCTCTGTGTGACCTTGTGTCACTCTGTGGTAAATTAAATGATGAATAATGAACGGTAAGAGAACGAATTGGATAGGAGGAGTATGGATTGCGTTGGCTCTGGCGGCGTGCGCCCAAGGGGATCCGTTGCCTGTTCCGTTGGAAGTATCGGCGGAAATAGGACAAGGAGAGACCCGTGCCGGGGACACGCACGCGACTGACTATGACAAACGGACGTTCGTCGCCGGCGACCGGATAAAAATATCGAAATCCGGTGGTGCTGCCGAAAGTGCACTCTATCAGCGCAAAGCGGAGGGTGGCTGGGGACTGGCCGAAGGACAGACAGCGCTGACCACTACCGGATCAGAGTCTTTTGCGGCTTCCTTTCCGGAGGAATTCAGCGGTATCCTTGCCGATCAAAGCACGCCAACCAATTTCTGGAAAAGCAACCGGTTGACGGCGGCAGGAGTATTGAACGGAAATAAATGCAGCTTTACCTTTGCGCCGGCAGCGGCGAAGGTGACTGTAGTGGTGACTTATCAGTCGTCGCAGACACCTGAGAGCGCCTCTTTGTCCGGGACGGGGATTCGTACCGATGCAGGTACCTCGGAAACCATAACCCCGTATTGCGCCTCGGGAAGCACGACGGCTTCCGTCCGCCATACTTATGTGGCGATAGTCTGTCCCGGCTCGCGGCAGTTCATCATTAGGCTGAAAACGACGACGGAGGCGCAAAAGACTTATACCGACACGTCACCGTTTACGCTACAGGCGGGATATAACTACCAATATAACTTCACCGCCACCAACGAACTGATTCTGACGGGTGTCACCGTGGCGCCTTTCAGCGATGTGGCGGAAGAAAATGTGGGAAGCGCAACCTGAGAAAAGAAGAGAGATGAAACAGAAAGAATATAGACCGATGAAGAATAGGAAAGCCCATAAGGGCACGATGGGAGCCGTACTGCTACTCGCAGCTTTATTCACCTCGTGCGGGGCGGACGATCCGTTGCCTGCGGGCGGCCCTTTGCGGCTGACCGGGGTGGAAGTGGAAACCGGAGAGGGAAGTGCCGCCACCCGTGCGGCCGTCACCACCGTCGAGGCGATCAGTGTATATGCCACTACTGAGGCTCACGTGGCTTATGGCAGCAATCCGTTTTCGGAGTATCGGCTGCAGAACAACTCCTGGAGCGCGGATGCTGCTCCGGTGATTACCGCCAATGCCCTTCTGTATGCCTGTCATCCTCCGGTGGCGGGAGTGACCCATCAGGCTGACGGCAACCACACTGTACCCGTATCGGTGATGACTACCGCCGGTGCCACCGATTTTCTGGCGACGGATCAGCCGGACTATCTCTATGGAGTATCTCCCGCTTCGGGGCTGGCACCGGTCACGGCCACTTCGGGTGCCCGGGCGGTCAGCTTCAGGATGAAGCACGCTTTGGCAAAGGTCAGCTTCCGGATTGTGAAGTCGGCTTCGGCGAATAAAGATAAGCTGGAGTTGGTGCAGATAGAGATACAGAGCGGAACCAGCCGTTTGCAGTCGGGTACGGGTACAATGAACCTGAAGACCGGTGTCCTCAATGGCCTGTCGTCCACCTCCCTGTTGACGCTTGCCGATGCGGCAAGGCCGGTCGTGCTGAAAGAGCAGCAGGCTACACCGAATGTGAGCTGCCTGACAGCCCCGATGACGGGAAAGGAAACTGTGCTTTCGTTCCGCCTGAAGGTTCGCATCAATGGTGAGTCGGCAGAAAACGCCCATGCGTTTGAGACGAAATCGGTAAGTGCCGAATGGAAAGCCGGTTACCACTACGTCTATCAGATTACGGTGGACAAGATGGGGGGCAGCTTGAGTTCGGTGAAGATAGATGACTGGAAGAGTGACGCGAACCAGAACACGAGTATTGGAATTTAAGTTTCACCACAGATTACACGGATTAACACAGATTATTTACTCTTCAATATCAACCAGGATAAATTATTAATCCGTGAGAAGTCTGTGTAATCTGTGGTGACAAAAATAGAACGATGATGAATAAGAGACTGAAATATTGGATAGGTTGTGGCCTTTGCTGCTTGGGGAGTCTTGGGCTGTCTGGGTGTTCGGGGGATGACATGCCCGGGGCGTCCGGTTCCGGCGGAGATGAAGGAGAGCCGGTGGCACTCAGTTTCCGGCTCTGCCGCTTGGTGGCAGGAGAGGCGTCGACGCGTGTGGACGGTGATCCGGCGGATATGGCGGACGGAAAGACATTCCAGGTTTACGCTTTTCCGGCCAATGCTTCCACAACAAAGACCCAACCGCTGGACGGTAAGACCTATACGGTGAAGAATGGAGTGGCCACGGGTGAACTCTATTTATATCGCGGGACGTACGATCTTTATCTGGTGTCGTATAACTCCTCGACCGAAGTACCGGAACTAAAGACGGACGGTACGATTCCGGTCGGGAACGGCAAAGACTTTATGTATACTACGCTGAAAGGGATCGTGGTACAACCCAACCAGATGGGAGAGAGCCACATGAGCGTGACGCTGCCCAATCCGTTTAAGAGAATGGGGGCACAGGTGCAGGTGAGGGTAAGAGCCAAAGACGGCTCACCGGTGCGTGTTGAAAAATTGAAAGCCAATAGGGTGACTATAACAGGACTGCCGCCTTCGCTGGCTTATACGCTGGGACAACCGGCATGGGGGACAGCTTCCGGTTATGAATCTTCATTCGCTTTTGAATCGTTTCAGGAACCGGCTGGTGGAAATCCGACTGCATGGCGTGAGAGCAGCAAAGAGGTATTGCTTCCCGTTGATGGTTCGACGTTGATAAAGTTCGATGTAGATCTGACAGTGGATTATTATGCGGATACCCCTTATGTCAGTTCGTTCCCTGCCGAGATACAGAAAGTGTTGTTGCCGGGAATGACTTATCAGTTCGACTTTACGTTGACGTTTTATGGTATTCTGAAACCAACCGATCTGACGCTGGCCGTGAAAGAATATAATACAATTACGCTGAATACCGATGATTTGGGAAAGGGATAGATACGCTTTTCCGGATCATCGTTTTGAAGAAACAGACAAAGTTATAATAGCAATATGGATGGAGTAAAAATAGGATTCAGGAATCTCTGGGGACAAGTGGCAATGGCATTGGTTCTATTGTCGTCGATGGGAGGCTGCACTGAGGAAGAGACTTCCGCCGGATCGCGAAACATGGTCTTCCGGTTGAGTTTGCCGGGAGTGTTGGAGGTGAACACACGGGGAGGAGGAACGCTGAACGAGGTGATGATTGATAATGTATGGGTAGTGCAATACAGTACGACTGGTGACGGCGGAACACAGCTGGTGGATGGAACATTTCTGAAAGCCCAGTATTTTGATAATTCAAAGCTGAGCATTCCGAAGGAGAACATGACCATTGAAGTTGCTACTTCGGACTTCTCGACAGCGGCAAGCCGGTTTTACGTGATAGCCAATGCCGGTTCCGACTTGTTTACGGAACAGACGGTTGCAGGTGGCAGCGGAATTGAAAAAGAATCGAAACTGAAAGCGGTCACTGTTGATTTTCAGAGTAGCAATCCTACTTTGCTGTCTTCCGGCCCGTTGACATCGGCCAGTGCCGAGGGTAAACTGGTGGTGGTAGCTCCGTTGCTTCGTGCATTCGCCAAGGTAAACGTGACATGGAGGCTTTCGTCCGATATAACTTCAACGGAGGGAGCAAACCATGGCGCAAAGGTCGCAATCACTGCTTTAAAAGTATATAACTTGCCTGAGAAGAGTGCGCTTTATGCACGTGGGGGTGGAGCATTGACAGCTCGGTATCCCGATCTGTCGTCGGTTAGCGGTTCAGTTGTGGAAATTAAATCTACGGATGGCACAAGTGTTTTTCCGGTGAACACAACCCGCAGTTTCCACATGGCTGAGAATCTTCGGGGTACAGGTACAGGGGGGAGTTTCGCTGAAAAGAACCTGACAGGAAAAGGACCGGGAGACGGTGGAGCGTTGACGGGATGCACGTATCTGGATTTGGAGGGAACTTATACTTATCCTGGTGCGACGGATGCAATCGGCATGAAATACCGTATTTATTTGGGAGGTAACTTAATGAATGACTATAATATCCAGCGGGGCTATCTTTATGATTTGACCGTCAACATCAGCGGAGCCAATAGTGCGGACGTAAGGGTGACCATCACGGATGGTAACGTGATCATGTTCGATGAAGTGGAAATCATCCCGAATGAAGTGAATTTTAGATAATACGAAGGAGGTAAGATGAAATACAGCAGTTGTATGAATAGGTTAGGATGTATGCTCACGGTAACGGCCCTGTTGATGGGGTTGACGTCTTGTGAGGAGCGGTTCAGTGAGTCTGTTCCGGCAGCCGGTGAAGGAAATCCGGTAGAAGTTTCTCTTTCTTTCGGTTTTGCCGACGAGGAGGATGGATACGCGCTTTCGGTGCCCGCCGATACGCGTGCCGGAGAGGATGGAGAGGGCGGAGCGTTCAGCGCACGCCTGCTGCCTGCGGCGAAGACCCGGACCGGGGAAGTCACCCGTCCGGACGCGCTTTACCAGTTCCACCTGATGCAGTATAACCAGAGCGGTAATCTGATGGGAAGCGTACAATATAAGGAGACGGTCCCAATCGGAGCGAATTTCTCTACCGCTCCCACTTCCCTCACCTTGCAGCAAGCCACGGATTGCCAGTTGGTGGTGATAGTCCGCGGGCAAGGGAATACGACACCTGCCATTAGCGGTAACCTTGCCAATGTGCAGAAACAGATGATGGATACTACACTCTTCAAACATACCATTCCGGCCGGCGGACTTACGCAAGCCGATATCAACAAAATGCCCTATATACTTCATCTGCCTCACGTCAACGTGACGGCCGACGGCAAACTTCAGAGTCCGGATGGCAACTATGATACCCGCTTGCTGCTCAAACGGCTGGCTGCCAGGCTGAAAGTGACCTGGACGGTGGATGATAAAAACCTCACCCAAAAGGGGTATGTGCTGAAAGAGGTAAAACTCTGCCAGGTGCCGGCTGCCTTCCGTCTGCTTCCTGCGAAGACAGACACGAAGTGGGGGAAAACCTATCCGGACGAAATGGTGGAGTATGTCGATTATTATCGCCTGACGAATGCCGCTGATCTGGCGGGGGGAGAGAAAACCGTATGGATACCCGCCAATGTGCGGGGCGCTTCGGCCAAGGCTACCTCTGCCTATTATCGTACGAAAGAGAATGCGCCTACCGCCGCTTCGTACATGGAGTTAGTGGTGGACAACGTAGAGAAGAAGGAGCGCCTCTACTACCGTGCTTATCTGGGCGGACGGGAGTCAACGGACTTCAACCTTTACGAGAATAAGGATTATAACTGGGATGTGCATATCACATCGACTAATTATCAGGCCGACAGACGCATCCAACTGTTAGATCAGAGTCCGGTGCTAAGCACCAACCTGGTGGAGACCTCCAACTGCTTCATGATGAAGCCCGGTACGAATATCTGTTTTAATCCGTATAAGCACGAAGCGGGGATGAATGGTTACAATGTTCCGTTGAGTGGTTGGAATACACATCTGACGGATGGTGCGACGCTGGCCGATAACAAAAAAATAACGGATGTTAAGTTGATCTGGCAAACCAAGGATGATGCTACGTCGGGCGATTTGGTGATGGGGTATGCCATCAGTAGAGACGATCATTCAAATCTGGCGCGTATCACCGACGGAGGTGATCTGCAAAAAGCCCGTATCCACGTTAAAGTGCCGGTGAGCAAAGGGGGGAATGCCTTGATTGCTGCCTATTCCGGCAGTACGATTGTATGGAGCTGGCACCTTTGGATAACCGATTATGTACCGCAGGGGATTACTTCCTCTGTCACTTATGCCCAGGCACAGCAGTTGACTCAGAACGGGAGTGTACATCAGTATGCTACTGATGCTTTCAAAGATGGAGGAGCGCATGTCGGGAAAGTTATTATGGACCGGAACCTGTGCGCGACTGCCGGAGGATTTCCCGGTGAGAATGCTTCATTGCTGGAATTTGCAAAGCGGATAGGCTATCTGTTCTATTGGGGGCGCAAGGACCCGTTCTTGGGGTCGATAGACGGAACGGCGAATGAACTCAACGTTATTTATGACGGAGAAGGACGAGGGGTAAAACTGGGAAAGGTCGCTTATTCCAATATTACATTAGTAAATGGCAATACGCTGCAATATGTGATTGAGCATCCTGATCATATTATAACAGGTTCGGGCAGCGATCAGAACAATAGCAGGTGCTCTTGGTATAGTTTGAATGAAACTACCGCGGAGTATCAGTATTTGTATAATAACTCTAAAACTCTTTATGACCCTTGTCCGGCAGGATGGAAGACTCCCTATCAAACAGTGTACAAGGGCTGGAACACGGGGCAGGGGTATTGGTTTAATGCGAATGGAGCGTTTGTGCAAAATGGTAGTGCACACGAGCGGGGTGGACGTCTGTATAATGTATCCGGTGGAAGTGGTGTGCCCTCTCCCCGTACGGAAGATAATACAGCCTGGTTCCCGGTCACGGCATACCGGTCTTTTGCCAATGGAAATTTGATATTTAATGGAAGTGCCGCCGGATACGAAGGAACGAATACGATAGCAAAGACTAGCAATAACTACCGGATATATTATACAAAAATAGCGGCAGGAGAATTGACTACTCCGGCTAATGGTTGGGGAGTTCTCGGTGAACCTTATCCGTTTCGATGTGTACAAGAATAATAATGATATGAAACAGACTTGGAAGAATAAATGGTTAATGCTCTTGGGAGGAGTGATCCTTCTGGGAGGGTTGAGTGGATGTGAGGACCGGACGGAAGAGGCGGTGGTTCCTCCGGCGGATGGTGAAGAGGTGACGGTATCGATGGTCTTCGGCTTTGCCGAAGATTCAAGTGATAATGAT
>UMDR01029837.1_pt1 | contig 21748 bp, 19 predicted proteins | sample 1964541 | NCBI WGS metagenome assembly UMDR01 (sample SAMEA4835999, study PRJEB28245) | human gut metagenome | biome: gut microbiome; material: fecal sample | place: Denmark | collected 2008 | reverse complement strand
CCGAAAAGACGTGCGCATATGCTTGTGAAGACGGGTTCTTAGGTTTTGTATGAAAAGGCAATGGGATATGACCGGTTTCCTGTATGTAATACTAAACACCAATAAAACTATAGACAAAAAATCTGCGCAAAATCCATATATCAGAGTTTTTGCTTGATTTTTTGTATAATTTTTAATTGGTGTTTTGTATAACAGACCACAAAGTTCATGCTAATATGCATAAAAATGCCCCCGTTTTCAACGTTTCCGATGAAAACGGGGGAGAGTTCTTGTGCAAAAATTGTATATTGAAATTGCAGATGCGATTCGGGCAGGAAAGCCGTCCCTGCGAAATCCAAACAATTATATAATTACGAATTACGCATTAAAATTACTCGTCTGTCGGAAGATCGTGAAGATCGCAGTGTTCGGATTGCTTGCCGAGGATAGGCTCGGGGTCTACGCCCTTGCGCTTGTAATAGTCGGTGAGTGCGGAGCGTACTGCCTGCTCTGCGAGGACGGAGCAGTGTATCTTCTGCGGCGGAAGTCCCTCGAGAGCTTCAACCACTGCCTTGTTTGTAAGGCTGAGAGCGTTGTCGATAGACTTGCCCTTTATCATCTCGGTAGCAATGGAAGATGTTGCAACTGCTGCGCCGCAGCCGAATGTCTTGAATTTACAGTCGGTGATAGTATCTCCGTCGACCTTGATGTACATTTTCATAATATCGCCGCACTTTGCGTTGCCGACTTCGCCAACGCCGTCAGCATCGGGGATTTCGCCAACGTTTCTCGGGTTTGCGAAATGATCCATTACTTTATCGCTGTATAACATAAAAATTTACCTCCTTGATAATTACTTTGCCGATGTTATTTCCGAAACGAACGGAAGAAGCTTCTTTGTATGCTCCTTGCCGCTTGTGATATCTTCCCAGAGCGGCGACATATTTCTCAAACGGACAACAACGTCCTTGACTGCTTCAATGATATAATCCGCATCTTCGTCCGTGATATCCTCGCCGAGCGAAAGACGGAGCGAGCCGTGCGCAACTTCGTGGGGAAGTCCGAGCGAAAGCAGAACGTGCGACGGGTCAAGCGAACCCGATGTGCAGGCAGAGCCGCTTGAAGCACATATTCCCTTGCTGTCGAGAAGAAGCAGGAGAGCCTCGCCCTCTACGCCGAGAAAAGAGATATTTATATTGGCAGGCAGACGCTTTTCACGGTCACCGTTAAGTCTTGTTCCCTCGATAGTAAGGATACCGTCGATGATCTTATTGCGTATCTTTTTGATGCGTTCGCCTTTTTCGGCGATGTCTGCGCAAGCGTCAGTGATAGCAGTTCCAAGACCCGCGATTGCAGGAACATTCTCCGTACCGGGGCGCTTGCCGCGTTCCTGACCGCCGCCGAAGATGAGATTCGGCATTGGTATGCCCTTTTTAACATAGAGAAGTCCGATGCCTTTCTGTGCGTGTATCTTATGACCCGAAAGGGAGAGCATATCGATGTTCTGCTCGGCAACGTTTATCGGAACGTGACCTACAGCCTGTACAGCATCGGTGTGAAAAAGAACTCCCTTTTCGTGACATATCCTGCCGATCTCGGGGATAGGCTGGATAGTGCCGATCTCGTTGTTAGCATACATTATAGTAACGAGAGCTGTCTTGTCGGTGATAGCTTCGGCTACCTGTTCTGGGGAAATAACACCGTTTTCACCTACGGGGAGGTAGGTAACGGTGAAGCCGTGCTTTTCAAGGTAAGCGCAGGTGTGAAGAACAGCGTGATGCTCGAAAGCTGTGGTGATGATGTGGTTCTTACCCTTTGCGGCAAGGCGTTCCGCAGTCGCGCGGATAGCCCAGTTGTCACTCTCTGTTCCGCAGCTGGTGAAGAATATCTCGTTCGGATTGCAGCCAAGAGCTGCAGCAGCCTTTTCACGAGCCTCCTCAACGACTTTCTGTGCGTCACGGCCGAGCTTGTAGATGCTTGACGGGTTGCCGTACTGTGTTGTGAGGAACGGCATCATAGTGTTAAGGACATTTTCGGAAACAGCCGTTGTGGCGGCGTTGTCCGCATATATATAACGTTTTTCCATAGTATCCTCTTTTCTTTAATATATTTACAAAGTCTATCAATTTCATAGGCTATGGCTATATTATATACTAATTTTATCCGTAAATCAAGAGGTTTCGGAAAAAAATTTTAAATTTTTTTTGAATAGGTAAAAAGCTTGTTTGTTAAATGCGCAGATATTTTTCTAACTTGACTATATTTTATCAATGAGGTATAATATGATAGAATAGCCGAGTTATATGTTAAAATCCATATTGGGAGGATAGTATAATGGTCGAGATCAATGACAGAAATATAGCTTTGTTGATAGATTCGGAAAATGTGAGTTCAAAATATGTGAAATTTATCCTGAATGAGCTGAATACTTACGGAACGGTTTCTGTACGAAGAATTTACGGCGACTGGAGAGCAAACAACGACTGGTCGCAGGAACTGCTTTTGGAATACTCTATTCAGCCTATCCAGCAGTTCAATTATATAAAAGGAAAAAATTCTACCGATATTGCACTTGTAATAGATGCAATGGATATTTTATATACAAACAAGGTGGATATTTTTTGCATAGTTACCAGTGACAGCGATTTTACAAGGCTTGCAATGCGGCTTAGGGAATCACATTCGTATGTTATCGGAATGGGAGAATCAAAAGTTGCGACAGCTTTGGTAAGAGCGTGTAATAAATTTATATATCTTGATGCGATATATTCAAGTGAAGTGAGATCAGCTGCAAATCAGTCAGTCTCGAAAGCTGATGCGGAAATAGTTCAAGGTGTAAGAGATACCCCTTCTTTGCAAGAAGTCAAGCTTGAAATATCAAATATTCTTTCCGAGTCTGATGACGAGATGCTGCTCGGAGAACTGGGAATGATGGTTCATAAGAGGATATCCGATTTTAACGTATCGAATTATGGGTATAAAAAATTCAGCGAATTTATGACGCGGGAATTTCCGCAGGTCAAATTCAAATCAGAAAAATGCAAGAATACCCAAGATCAAAAGCCGGAGTATTTTGAAGTCGTTGACGAAGTATATAAATTTATTGAGAAAAACGGCGGTTCGGTGGATAATCTTACATATATACAAGATCATCTGAAAAGCAAGTATAAGAATTTTAATGTTAAAGATTATGGTTTCGGTAAGATATCAACATTTTTAAAAAGCATACCGAAATTAAAAGTCAAAAAGAATACAGTCAAGATATCAAAGAAATAATTTGAAAGATCACAAGGGCGGTCAGATATGAGAAACTATAACAAAAATAACGATAAGGAAAAGTCAAAGCCGCAGAGCTTTACCGTGAGCGAGCCTGTCGGTCTGCTCGATTTCCTTTTTGAAAATATGAAAGGCAAGGGCGTGAACAAGGTCAAGGCTACGCTCAAATACCGTCTTGTTTCGGTGGACGGAAAGGTTACTACCCGTTTCGACTATCCGCTCAAAGCAGGTCAGGTCGTGACTGTCGCATCGTACAAGCCCGAATACAAGCGTGACAATGTGCCGAATATGCCCGATATCATATATGAGGACGACAACATCATCGTTGTGAACAAGCCTGCGGGTATGCTGGCTGTTGCGACCGATGAGGAAAAGGAAAACACGGCTTATCATGCTGTTACCGAATATGTAAAGCGCAAGAACCGCAATGACCGAATCTTCATCGTTCACCGCCTTGACCGTGACACCTCGGGAATACTGCTTTTCGCCAAGAATGACACTGTGAAATTCGACCTGCAGGAGCATTGGAACGAATATGTGAAATACCGTGGTTACTGTGCCGTTGTTGAGGGTCACCCCGACCCGAAAAAGGGCAGGATAGAATCGTGGTTAAAGGAAACGGACAGTATGTTCGTATATTCCTCACGAAACAAGGGCGACGGCAAGCTTTCCATAACGAATTACGAGGTCAAGCGTGAGAGCCGTGACTACTCGCTCGTTGCGGTGAACATCGAAACGGGACGCAAGAACCAGATCAGAGCGCACTTCTCCGAAATGGGCTGTCCTATCGCAGGCGACAAGAAATACGGCGCAGACACGAACCCTATCCGCCGTCTGGCGCTTCATGCAGACAGACTTGTTATCTATATCCCTTATCTTGGCAAAGAAATGGAATGGAAGCTTCCCGTTCCGCCGAAGTTCCTTTTTATGATGAAGCACGAGGACGAATACAATAAGAAAGGCGGAAAGCGAAATGGCAATTAAACTTTACGAGCGCAAGGCTTTTTACTATGAGACAGATAAAATGGGCATCGTTCACCACTCGAATTATATCCGCTGGTTCGAGGAGGCTCGCATTCACTTTCTGAACGAGGTAGGCTATCCGTATGCGAAAATGGAGGAAAACGGCGTTATGATACCCGTCCTTTCGGCGAGGGCAGACTATAAAAACGCTGTACGCTTTGATGAAACTGTACTTATCGTGCTGAAAGTCGAAGAGTTCAACGGATTCAAAATGCGCATAACCTACCGTGTTATCGGCAAGGACAACGGCGAGCTGAAAGCCACGGGCGAAACCTCGCATTTCTTCACCGATATGGATCTGAAGCCGCTCCGCACGAAAAAGACCCACCCCGATATTTACAAGGCTTTCGCTGACTATATCGGTGTTGATTTTCTTGAAGAGGATAATAAAAATGAGTGAAATAATGAAAATTTCGGCTGAAAATGCCAATGTTCGCAGGCTCGGACGAACCCTTATGCGGAACGGCACGTTATGGCTCGGCTACTCGCTGACGGGTGCGGAGTTCGGCTTTGACGGAACGAGCCTCTCAGCGGAGCTTACGACCGACTGGGTGAATGACGAGGATTGGAAGGAGAATTTTCAGCCTTATATGGCTGTGCTTGTGAACGGAAAGCTTTTAAAGCGTTTCGCTGTCAGCGAGGGTACTGCCGAATATGAGCTTTACCGCAGTGAAAGGGCTGAAAAAGTCCGCATCAGGCTTGTAAAGCTTTCGGAAAACGCTTTTTCAAAGGTGGGCGTTCTGTCTTTCAGTGCGAATGGAAAGCTGACGGCGACAAAGCCCTGTTCCGAGCGCAGGATAGAATTTGTCGGCGACTCGATAACCTGCGGCTTCGGCATTGAGGGAAGGTCTGCCGATGAGGAATTCACGACATCGACTGAAAATCCGCTTATAAACTATGCTTCACTCACGGCGAACGAGCTTGGCGCAGAGTATCAGCTCATCTCCTGGACATCGATAGGCGTTTACTCTAACTCGGTCAAGGACGACTGTACTGAACCCGACAACGCTTGGACAATGCCCGTTATATATGACTACACCGACAAGGGGACGGACGGCAACCTCGGTTTTGAACCCGAAAAGTGGGATCATTCACGCTTTGCGCCTCAGCTTATCGTTGTCAACCTCGGAACGAACGACAAGGATTTCACAAGAGGGATTCCCGAGCGCACGGCGGCGTTTGAAAAATGCTACCGTGAATTCATTGCGCATATCCGTGAGAAAGATCCGCAGGCACACATTATCTGCGCACTCGGAGCAATGGGACGTGAGCTTTTGCCGCAGGTCGAAAATGCTGTGAAAACGCTTGCTGACGAGAGGATAACCTCGCTCGGCTTCGATGTTCAGCGTGAGGAGGACGGTATCGGTTCGGAACAGCACCCGAATGCCGTAACTCACCGCAAAATGGCGGACAGGCTTATTGCCGAAATAAAACGGCTCGGCATCTTTAAGGAGTAAAAAATGTCAAATTCTTATGACTGTATAATAGTAGGCGGCGGCGCTGCGGGAATGATGGCTGCGATAACAGCCGCAGGACTGGGAAAAAGTACGCTGCTGCTTGAAAAAATGAACCGCTGCGGCAGGAAGATATCCATAACGGGAAAGGGTCGCTGCAACGTTACGAACAACTGCACATCGGACGATTTTTTCGCGAATATCCCGACGAACCCGAGGTTTCTCTACTCGGCTTATGCAGGCTTCAACTCGCAGGATTGTATGGACTTCTTTGAAAGGCTCGGTGTTCCGCTCAAAACGGAGCGTGGGAACCGTGTTTTTCCCGTCAGCGACAAGGCGGAGGATATCGTCCGTGCGCTTGAACAGGGCTGCGAGGACTACGGCGTGAACAGGATATTTTCAAAGGTGACGGAGATAATCACCGAGGACGGTGCGGTAAAGGGCGTAAAGTGCGGAAGCAGGACATATTTCGCTCCGTCTGTACTCATTGCAACGGGCGGAAAGTCCTACCCCGGAACGGGTTCGGACGGCGACGGTTACCGTTTCGCCGAGGAGCTCGGACACACTGTAACGGACATAAAGCCGTCGCTCGTACCTATCGAATCGGACGATGATTACTGCCGTGAAATGATGGGACTTTCGCTGAAAAATGTTGTGCTTACGCTCAAAGACACGGTGAAAAACAAGGTCGTTTTCTCCGAAATGGGCGAGATGCTTTTCACGCATTTCGGTGTATCGGGTCCGCTTGTTCTGAGCGCATCGAGCCATATTCCGCAGGTCGAGAGCGGACGCTACATTTTTTATATTGACTTAAAGCCTGCGCTTGACGAAAAAAAGCTGGACGAGAGAATACTGCGTGATTTTAAGGAGATACCGAACCGAATTTTCGCAAACTCGCTTTCAAAGCTTCTCCCGTCAAAAATGATACCGACTGTCGTTGAGCTTTCGTGCATCGACGGCGAAAAGCAGGTCAACTCCGTCACAAAGCAGGAGCGTCAGCGGCTCGTTTCGCTTCTGAAAGCTTTTCCCGTGCATATTCGGAGCTTCCGACCGATAGCCGAGGCGATAGTTACGAGCGGCGGCGTTAAGGTCAGCGAGGTCTCGCCGAAAACAATGGAGTCAAAGCTTGTAAAGGGACTTTACTTTGCAGGCGAAATTCTCGATGTGGACGGCTATACAGGCGGCTTCAATTTGCAGATAGCATTTTCAACGGGCTGTCTTGCAGGAGAGAATATGTGATGAGCGGCGAACAAGACATCTCGGGCGGCTTCGGGCGGAACAACCGGATAGAGCTTCTCGATTTCCTGCGTGGAGTTTCGCTCATTTATGTGATGTTTTATCACCTTTGCTATGACCTTATAACTGTAAAGGGTGTGAGCATTACATTCTTCGGCGCAAGGTGGTTCAATATTCTGCACGATGCGTTCCTTGCATTGCTTATAATCGTTTCGGGGATATGCAGTTCGTTCTCGCACGACAGTGTGCGCAGGGGAGCGGTGCTGTTCTTTATGGGCAGCGTTTTCACGATAGTGACCGACCTTTTTATGCACGACAGCGTTGCGGTGTTCGGGGCGCTTTCGTTCTTCGGCGTTATGATGATGCTATGCGGACTGGCAAAGCCTATCATTCAGCGAATAGACTGGCGGATTCTGCTTGCGTTGAGCCTGCTGTTATATTTCGTGACGATAGATTTTGCAGATAAGGGCGGCTTACTGCACCTGTTTTTCACCGATATAAAGCTAAATTTACCCGAAAATTCGCAATATTCTTATACGATAGGTATATTGCCTAACGGATTTTACTCTTCGGATTTCTTTCCGCTTATCCCGAACGGCTTTTTATACATTGTGGGAGCGGCACTTTCACGCCCGACAGCGGAGAAAAAGTTCCCGAGCTTCTTCTATGGGCGGATAAAGGCACACGCTGTAAACTTTATCGGAAGATACTCGCTTTGGTTCTATGTTATTCATCAGCCGATATTTCTCGGCATTTTGTATTTTTTTTGAAAGGTTAAATTATGGAAAATCTGACCGACATAAAGGTAATAAAAGATATATTTGAGCGTCACGGCTTTTCGTTCTCGAAAGCTCTGGGACAGAACTTTCTCGTCAACCCGACAGTCTGCCCGAGGATAGCCGAAATGGGCGGTGCTGCACCCGGAACGGGGATAATCGAGATAGGAACGGGTGTAGGAGTTCTCACGCACGAGCTTGCAAAGCGTGCCGACAAAGTAGTCGCGATCGAAATTGACGAGCGCCTTATCCCGATACTTGAAGAAACGCTCGCCGAGCACAAAAACGTAAGGGTCATCAACGCTGACGTTATGAAGATCGATCTTGCGGAAGTGATAAAGGAAAATTTCGGGGGAATGAAGGTCGCAGTCTGCGCGAATCTTCCGTACTATATAACCTCGCCGATAATAATGATGCTGCTTGAAAGCCGTTTGCCGCTGACCTCGATAACCGTAATGGTTCAGAAGGAGGCAGGAACGCGGCTTTGTGCGGAAATGGGAACGCGTGATGTCGGAGCGGTAACGGCGGCGGTTCGCTACTATTCCGAGCCGAAGCTGCTGTTCAACGTTTCAAGGGGAAGCTTTATGCCCTCGCCGAATGTTGATTCCTGCGTAATAAAGCTTGATATCCACAATGACGGACGGTACAAGGCACAGGACGAGGAATTTTTCTTCAAGACGGTTCGGGGAGCGTTCTCACAGCGCAGAAAAAATCTTCTCAACTCGCTTTCGTCCTCAATGGGAATGGAAAAGGCACTTATTGCAAAAGCGGTCGAAAATTCGGGAATTCCCACAAACGCACGTCCCGAGCAGCTTTCGATGGAGGAATTTTTAAGGCTTGCGGAAGAGCTTGATTTAATGCGTAATGCGTAATGCGCAATGCGTAATTATTTGCGTTGCTGAAAATATGTTAGACTGTCAAGAAAATGTATTTGTTCAATGCCGCATCAGATCAAGACGTAAAACTACATTTCTATGGGTAACGCGGCAAACCTACGATTCACATTAATTACGCATTACGAATTAAAAATAGGAGAGGATTGTTTAAAATGGTATATAACATTGCAATAGACGGACCTGCAGGGGCAGGAAAAAGCACGATAGCAAAGGCTGCCGCAAAGCAGCTTGGTTTCATTTATGTTGACACGGGCGCACTTTACAGGGCGGTCGCTTTTGAGATGATATCGAGGGGGATCTCGCCGAGCGACAAGGATAAGGTCGCTGCCGAGCTCGGCAAATTCGGCGTTGACTTTTTCTCGCTTCGCTTCATTGACGGCGTTCAGCACGTTTTTTCGGGCGAAAAGGACGTTTCCGATTTCATTCGCACTCCCGAGGTTTCAATGGGTGCATCGGCAGTTTCGGCTATACCCGAGGTGCGGAAGTTCCTTTTCGACTTGCAGCGGAGCATTGCTGCCGAAAACAACGTGATAATGGACGGACGTGACATCGGAACGGTGGTTTTGCCGAATGCCGACCTTAAAATTTTTCTCACGGCTTCTGCGGAAGTCCGTGCAGACCGTCGCTTTAAGGAGCTTGCCGAAAAGCCGAACTGCCCGACCTATGAGCAGGTTCTTGCAGATATCAAACAGCGTGACTACAACGATATGCACCGTGATGTTTCGCCTTTAAAGCAGGCTGAGGACGCTGTTCTCGCGGACACCTCGGAGCTTGATCTTGAGGGTGCGATAGCACTCGTTGTTTCGATGATAAAGGAAAAATGCTCGCTTTGATTTTGTATAAATGCGACAAGGATTTCACTTATTTTTGTAAAGATATACAAATCTCTGAAAAAATTTTCAGAAAATGAAAAAATTTGAGCTTTTGAATTGTATTGTAAGTGTAAAGGGTGAAATGATCCGCAGAACGGATAAATCAATTGTGGGATTTTGCTTTAGAAGTTTTGCGGATCGCTTTACACATTTATTCGCTGAAAATACAGCATCGGGCTATAACTGTTCACAACAAAATTGTCCGCAGGAGGTATTGTTCGGCTAATAATCGGGAAATGTTCTTTAAGGTTTCCTATGCAAATATCCTCGGAAACCGTTGAAAAATGTTTCAATGTATTTCCGGGGATAATTTTTTCAAAGATGATCTTTTAACAAAAAGACTTGGACAAATGAAAGGAGCATAAAATGAAAACAAACACTATCGCAAAACTCGCTGCCGCCGCAATGGCAGTGATGATGACCGTCAGCGCAGGTGCAGTTCCCGTATTGGCGGCTTCAAACAGCACATCGTCAAGCTCGGCTTCGCAGGCGGAGGCAAAGAAGCAGCAGGCAATGAAAACCGCTCTCACCGTTGTAAAAAAGAGGGTAAAGATACCCGACAGGCTGACTGAGTTCGATTACAGTATGTCAACATCATACGGAACAGAGATGTTCAGCTTTACATGGCGTGACGAGAAAAACAGAGAGATCATTGAAATTACTTATGCAAACGGCATTATACTTTCATACAACTATTATGACGGTCGAAACGACGGCAAGGAGGAGGTAAAGCAGAGCTTTGCAAAGCTCACCGATGCACAGCTTATCGACTATGCAAAAAAAGCGTTCAAAATGCTTGACCCCGATCTTGCGGACAAGGGCAAATACAGCATTGACAGCATCGATCTTTTCGGTGATACTGCAACGGTAAATTTTGACCGTATGGAGAACGGCGTTGCAGTCGAGGGCAACGGCGGTACTGTCACTGTAAACAAAAACACGGGCGACCTTGTTTCAATGAGGATCGAGTGGTTCTGGAACGGCACAAAGTTCGGCAGCACGGCTTCAAAGCTTACCGCCGATGAAGCAAGAGCAAAGTACAAGTCGCTCACAACGCTCACGCCGATATACCGCATCGTCGACAAATACAATGAAAAAACAGAAAAGACCGAGCAGAAAGCTGTTCTTTTGTATCTGCCGAGCTTTACCGATGAGATCGACGCCGTAACGGGCAAGCCCTCAACCATCTGGAACGATATGGATAATGATAAGGGTATCAGAAATTTCAGCAGCTACTATTTCAACTCAATGACTGATGCCGGAGAGGAGGCTGTTGCTGCTGATTATGATGATGATGCGGCAGACGCAGGCGTTATTTTTACTGCGGCAGAGCTTAAAGAGATCGAAGCCGATGAAGGTATGCTCAAAAAGGACGAGATAACGGCACTTCTCAACAAGGACAAATACACGAAAATGCCCGATTATGTTTCGCTTGACAATGCAAATCTTTACAAAGACGAGGACACGGGTGAATACTACTATGTTATCGATTATCACGGCGGTGACGATGCCATCGTTGATGTCGGAATTGATGTAGATGAGGCTGTAGATGACGTGGACGTTCAGGACGATACGGACATAGCGGTGGAAGATGTTGGCGTAGATATAAATACGAACCCAAAAGAACCGTATTTCTATATGTCCGTAAAAGTCAATGCAAAAACGGGCAAGGTCGATAATTTCAGTAAGTCCCGTGACATCTCTTTTGACAGCAGCAAGGAATACCCCGTTAAGGCAAATGCGAAGATCGCAGCGGCAGCCGCAAAGCATTTTTACGGTGATATTTTCGGCGAATATAAGGCTGATGAAAGCAACAGTGAGCCATGCCATTTTTACACTGACCGCGACGGTAAGAAAGTTTACACCGAAAGCAGCAGAACATACTATTATAACCGTTATGTTAACGGAGTGCAGGTCGAGGGCGACACCATAAGGATAAATGTAGACTTCTCGGGAGATGTCAGATCGATCTCGTACGGATATTCAGACGTAAAATTCCCGTCCGTGCCAAAGTTCGACAATGACAAAGCATTCGAGCAGCTTTTCAAGCAGATAAAGCTCAGATATTACTATGACGGCTACTACAAGAAAAACGGAACTGTCAAGACTTATCTTCTTTATGACATCAACGGCTATATCCTCGACAGCAAGTACCGCATTGTAAGCTGGGACGGCACTCTGCTCCCTGCCGAGAAGTACGAGGACACCAACTACACCGACATAAAGGGCATTGCACAGGAAAATGCTATAAACACGCTTGCAAGATACGGCATCACGCTCGAGACCAAGAACGGAAAGTTTGACCCGAACACAAAGCTTACTGACAAGGAGTTTGCGGCAGTCGTTTACAAGGCAACACGCAACTATGTGCCTTACTATATTGAGGACGGCAACTACCAGAAAGAAGAAAAGGCTGTTACGCTCACCAAAAAGGAAGCCGCAAAGGTATTCGTCAATGTATACGGCGGTTCTGATTATGCGGAGTTAAAGGGCATCTACCGTGCGCCGTTCAATGACGTTGCTGTATCGGACGATTATGTAGGCTACATTGCGATAGCAAAGGCACTCGGTTTTGCAAGTGCGGACAAGAACGGCAACTACTCGCCGAACAAGGTTCTCACAAGGGCGCAGGCTATGCAGATGATCTATGATTATATCGAAAGGCTGAAATAAAATTCGGAATTAGGAATTCGGAATGCGGAATTATTTGTGTTTCGGAAAATTTCGGTCAAAACTTATCGTATGGGTGGGCATTTTTTATCCGCCCTTGCGTTTATAACAAAAAATCCCCTTGCATAAACTGCAAGGGGATAAATTTTTAATGATTGTTTTTAGTCTGCACTTAATGGCGGTGAGCGCCAATAGAACGTACAACCATACAAAACATTCAGAGCGATACTGCTCTCCGCTATTATTATACATTAAAGATACAAATATGTCAAGCATATTTAAAACAGCCGCTGCGGTATGCATTGCAGCGGCTGTTTGAGTTTATCGCTATATCTTAAAATCCAAGAATAGCCTTGAAGCTGTCGGCGATCTTTGTTTCGAGTGCTTCTGCTTCTGCCTGAGTTGTGCCTGTTGTTGTGTAGTAAGCCTTGATCTTAGGCTCTGTGCCGGACGGACGGATAACAACAGATGCGCCGTCTGTAAGTACGAATGTGAGAACATCGGACTTAGGAAGTGTGAGCATTGTCTTTGCTCCTGTTGCTGTATCGGTGGAGGTGCTTGCCATATAGTCGTCGAAGCGTGTTACTGCAAGTCCGCCGATCTCCTTAGGTGTATTTGTGCGGAGGTCGCTCATGATCTCCTTCATTCTTTCCATGCCGCTTGCGCCCTCGCAGGTGAACGACTGCTGGGAGTGCTTATAAACGCCGTACTTCTTATACATATTCTCTCTTGCCTGAAGCAGGGAGATGCCCTGAGTACGGTAGAATGCTGCCATTTCGCAGATGAGCATTGAAGCTACAACTGCGTCCTTATCTCTTACATAAGAGCCTGCGAGGTAGCCGTAGCTCTCTTCAAAGCCGAAGATGTAGCGGTTCTCTTCGCCCTTAGCTTCGAGGAAGCCGATCTGCTCGCCGATGAACTTGAAGCCTGTGAGGACGTTTATCATCTTAACGCCGTAGTTGTCGGCGATCTTCTGTGCGATGTCTGTTGTAACGATAGTCTTGACTGCAACAGGATCGGCAGGCATTGTGCCGAGCTTTGTTCTTTCGCTGCAGATATATTCGAGGAGCATTGCGCCGACTTCGTTGCCCGAGAAGAGGACATAACCGTTATCGGATGGAACTGCGATACCAACACGGTCGCAGTCAGGGTCGGTAGCAAGGAGAAGGTCAGGCTTTACTGTTTCGCAGAGCTTAAGACCGAGTGCGAGTGCTTCCTTGATCTCGGGGTTCGGGAATGGGCAGGTCGTGAAGTTGCCGTTAGGATATTCCTGCTCGGGAACGACTGTAACTTCCTTGATGCCGATCTTATCGAGGATAGCACGAACGGGCTTGTTGCCTGTGCCGTTGAGCGGTGTGTAAACGACTTTAAGTCCGCTTGAAGCAACGAGGTCTGTGTGGATACCCTGCTTTGAAACGTTGTCGAGATAGCTGTCGATAACGTCCTTGCCGATATAATTGATAGAACCGTCCTTAACGCCCTGCTCGAAGTCGATGTACTTTGCGCCGTCGAACATAGGAACGTTGTTGATGTTTTTGAGAACGATCTCTGCTGCGCCGAGTGTGAGCTGGCAGCCGTCAGAGCCGTAAACCTTGTAGCCGTTGTACTTTGCAGGGTTGTGGCTTGCGGTGATAACGATGCCTGCGCTGCACTTCAATGCTCTTACAGCGTAGGAAAGCATCGGTGTAGGCATAAGCTCGGAGTAGATATGTACCTTGATGCCGTTTGCAGCGAGAACGGAAGCAGCGGTCTTAGCAAAAACATCGGACTTTATTCTGCTGTCGTAAGCGATTGCAACGGACGGATTGGAGGGGAAAGCTTCCTTAACATAGTCAGCAAGACCCTGAGTTGCACGTCTGATAGTGTAGATGTTCATTCTGTATGCGCCTGCGCCGATAACGCCGCGAAGTCCGCCCGTGCCGAATTCGAGGTCACGGTAAAATCTGTCCTTGATAGCTTCATCGTCACCTGCAATTGATGTAAGTTCAGTCCGGAGGTCGGGGTCGTCAACAGCCTTTTCGCACCAGAGTTCATAAAGTTCTTTTTCGTTCATAATATTTCACCTCATAAAAATTGTTGATATGGTTACACCGCAAATTCTGTCTGCTTTGTGAAATGATGATCTTTGCGGAGTTATTCAAGATAAATTATAGCACAGGCTTCTCCAAAAATCAATGACTTATGAAAATTTTACAACACGTACAACAAATAAAAAATTGTTAAACGTTTAACATATTCAATTTGACTTTTAATAAATGTAGAAAGAATGTATTTTTTGTTGACAAAGGACGGCTTCTTGGTGTATAATGGAAGCGAGTTGAAATATCAAAGGGGAAAAAGTGTGCAAAATTCTGTACGGAACGGCATTTGGGAGATTTTTTCGCACAAAAATGAAAAGCTCGTCGGGGGACGGGCAGACAAAGGAGTTATTCCGAGAAAAATTATTGACAAAAAAGGATAAAGGGGTGTTATTTTGTCGGAAAATAAAATGTTTGAAAAAATGTATATCGAGGGGGACAGGAAATTTAAAAAGCGTTGGTTCATTTTGCTGTTGATATTCAATATTGCCGCAGTGTGCGTTATGACTGTTGCGGCGTACAGATATAAGTTCGGGACAATGGCTGCTGCATTTCTGATACAGTTCGTGATCTTTATGATATCTGTTTTTTATGTGAAGAAATATGAGAAGGATATCGCAGGCGGGGAGAATTACGCCAAAACGAAAATATATGCATTGGTTTTTATAGCGGTGAAGATAGCCGCTCTGATATTTATCGAGGATTTCTTGGACGAAACAGTGTCTTTTTACACGGACAATATATTGGATATTATAATATTTATACCCGATATTGTTGGTTATATCGCAATGGCGGCGGTGCTGGGATTTATTATGGCAAAGCTGAAAAAGAAAGGTGCGGTTTATAACAGGTACAGGCTGATCGTTTATGCGCTCAACATTGCTTCCGTTCCGTATATAGCTTTGGAGTTACTGGGCATGGTCATCGTTTTGGGAATTCCGCAGATCTTCAGTTAAAAATTTTAATATAAGGGGTAAAAAATGAAATACACATATAAAATAAGTGAACACGCAAATTCGGAGATATTTTCGGGGCTGAAAAAGGATATAGAATACCTTTATCCCGAATTTGTGTTTGAAAAAGAGATAAAGGACGCTGACGGTTCACGCACGGACTTTTTCCGCTGTGAAGAAACGGGTGAAAACATTGCCGCCGAACTCAGCTATGCGAACAATAACATCGTTCTGACGGCGGATATAGCTATGCCCGAGCTTGCGGACAAATACAAGCTTGCAAAGGCTGAACCGAATGAAAAGGAAACGTGGCGCATTGGCTTTAATATAAAGGATATTTTTCACGCTCTTTTCTGTACGCCGTTTGGGATAAAGCTTTTCGCCGTGCCGCTTGCGCTCTTTGTGCTGGCAGCTGTTTTCAACGGCATTTATAATACTTTTGTCGGCTTATGGGCAGCGGCGATAGGTATTGCTTTAAGCGTTATGTTCTGCGGCGGACTTATGCTCATACCAACGGTAATACTGTCGGCAAGTCTTGCGGAAAAGGATAAAGACCTATTGTACAAAATACCGCTTTCCGCATTTCTGTTATTTGCGGAACTGCATTTGCTGATTTTTTACCTCAATCAATATGACGGTATCGACCTTGACGATATTGCTTTCTTTGGAATATACCTATTAAGGACTTTGGCAGTAGTCCTGCTTATACTGTATCTTTTTTTCCTGCCGATAATAATTTCGGACGAGGGCTTGGCAAGACGGCATAAGAGGTATTGCGGCAAACGTGCAAAAGGCTGGCAGTCGGCGATATGGTGGAGCGGAACTGCGGCGGTGATGCTCACCGTAATGATAGCGTTTGTGTCCGTTTCGGCGGCTACCTACCGTGCAGAGCAGGAGGACATCGCCGCAAAGGAAAGCGCAAGGACACGCACGGCGGTCGAACCTCTTATTGACAAGCACGGGGCGGCAATGCGGACGGTTTATGACTATGCACTTGCCAATGATTATCACGATTGGTACAACTGTCCCGATGAAAGCGTCAAAGACGAGTGGCAGGAGCTTTTCCTTGACGACAGCGAGTATGTTTTTGGATATGAGATGGAAGTTTATTTCGATGTATATATAAAAAACGGGGAGGGCAAAGGACGTTACCGCATTTATTATGACGGTGAGAGTTTCAATGTCAACGGGGAAACGTTTGAGGGAAAGGCGGAATTTGCTGTATGAAAAAAGTTATAATTTCATTGATACTTTTCGCTGTTATCGGCGCAGGTGACCTCTTGTACACTTATAAAAACAGCTCTTCCGCGTTTTCCGATGCAAAAAAATTTGATGTGTATGATGATTATAAAGAGATCATCGACAATTACAGCTATGAGCGAAGCGAGAGAAAGCCGACGCTCCCCGAAAGCTCGTCCGATTTTGTCAACAAGATAGACTGTGAGGAATATTTCGGCGGCGAAAAGGATATAAAGCACCCCGAGAGCGGTCAGTATCTTGTTTCGCACAATGTTTTCAACAACAACGACGGAAGCACGGTCACGGTCGATATAACGAGCGTTTTTCTCACCAAGAACGGCAAATACAGCGGCGGAAAATACGCACGCATCGTGAACGACAGGCACGGGAGCGTATCATTTCCCTGCGCTTATGATTCGGATAAGGAAACCTGTCTGAAATACATATACAAAGACCATTTTTCGCTTCTGCTCGATGATTACAACAATGACGGCAACCCCGATTATCTTATCAAGGTCGGCAACATGGAGAACGACGGTGCATACTACTACATTGAATATTCGGTCAACGAAGAATATCCCGTTCATCACACGAATTTTCTCACGCCGAAGACAAACTCCGATTCCGCTGTGTTCATTTACGGCAGAAAGGACAATTCGATAAGGCTCGACCACACGGATATGAACCATTTCTTCTTCCTTACCAAGGACGGGGAGAGCGTTGTTCCGTATATTTATGATTCGGATTTCAGACCATGCAATGTTTCCGATTTTTCCGTCGGGGACAAGCTTTACTCCGCATTTTATGAGGACGGCGTTCTCACGCTGAGAGCGACCGACTGCAACGGAAATGAGGAAATATACGGCGATGCTGTCACTGTTACGGTGAGAAAGCTGGACGATCGGATATGGAACAGATGCGGAGAATTCTCCGTGCAGTTCGTTCCCGATGAAAATTACTGCGCGCTTGCACACATCGCAAAATACGAGCAAAGCTTTGAAAAAGGACTTTATCAGCTTGAAATAAAAACGCCCGATGGTTCTGCCTATGCCGAATTTGCGGTGAGAGTTTAGTTTGAAAATTTGACTGCGCAACTTCACATAAAATGTTGCAAAATAATCATAATAATGGTATAATTATAAGTGCCGCGGCAGGAGAACTTCCCTGCGGCGGCAGTGTTATATTGGAAAGGACAGGATCACTATGAATTACGAAAAAATATCCGGATTTTTCAAAAGCTCAAACGGCGTGAACAACACGGCTTACTATATTTATGTTCCAACGGCTGCAAAAATAAAGGGCGTTGTGCAGATCGTACACGGAATGTGCGAATATATCGAACGCTATGAGGATTTCGCGGATTTTCTCTGCAAGGACGGCTATATCGTTTGCGGAAACGACAATTTAGGTCACGGCGCTTCCGTTTCGAGCGAGGAGGACTACGGTTTCTTTGCCGAAAAGGACGGCTGGAAGTTCCTTGCAAAGGACGTTGTGACGCTCACACGAATGATGCAGGAAAAATACTCGGCGTTCCCGTATTTCCTGCTCGGACACAGCATGGGTTCGCTCATTGCCAGAACGGTCGTTGCAAAATACAGCGAATATTATGACGGCGTTCTTATCCTCGGAACTGCGGCGCTTCACGGTGTTGCCGATGCCTGCCTTGCACTTGTGGAAAGCACCGCAAAGATCAAGGGTTCGCACTACCGCTCCAAAACCTATGACCGAATGATGTTCGGAATGTCCAATGCAAGGATAGAAGACCCAAAGACCGACTTCGACTGGATAAGCTCCGATCATGCTGTCGTTGAAAAGTATGCGGAAGACCCGAAATGCACGTTCATTTTCACAGTTCGGGGACTTTATGACCTTATAATGATGACAAAATATGTAACCGCAAAAAGCTGGGCTGAAAAGGTCGCAGACTATCTTCCCGTTTATATCGCAAGCGGTGCGGACGACCCCGTCGGCAGATACGGCAAAGCTCCCGAGGAGGTGTTCCGCCGCCTGACCGAAGCAGGGCAGAGCGATGCCGAGCTTCATATTTATCCGAATATGCGCCATGAGATACTCAACGAAGTTGGCAAGCAGGAGGTCTATGACGATATCCTTGACTGGCTCAATGAACGAAATTACAGCGAATACGCAGATGAGGACTAAAAAATGTACGCAAAGGTAAACAGCCTCGGACTTTTCGGACTGAATGCGTTCCCCGTCGATGTCGAGATCGAAACGAGCAAGGGAACGCCGTCCTTTGATATAATCGGACTTGCCGATACTGCGATAAAGGAGAGCCGTGAGCGAATACGTTCGGCACTTCGTGCATCGCTGATAAGCTTTCCGCTCAATAAAATAATCGTCAACCTTGCGCCTGCCGATACGAAAAAAACGGGCAGCATACACGACCTTGCTATCTTTACGGCTCTGCTCTGCGTGACGGGAAATGTTCCTGCGGATATTTCCAAGTCTGCGTTCATCGGCGAGGTCTCGCTCAACGGCGATGTAAGAGGAGTGAACGGCGTTCTGCCGATGGTTCTGCTTGCGAAAAAAGAGGGCTTCAGCGAGGTTTTCGTTCCCGAGATAAACGCTTATGAGGCGAGCGTTGTCGAGGGTATAAAGGTCTACGGCGTGAAAAACACAGCCGAGCTTATAAAGCATTTTGACGGAAGTGAGCCGCTCACGCCGCAGGATAAATACATCGTCCGTGAGGAACAGCGTTTCGATACGGTGGATTTCGCCGATGTAAAAGGTCAGCATCAGGCAAAAAAGGCTCTCGAGATCGCAGCCGCAGGCGGTCACAATCTGCTGATGATAGGCGCGCCCGGCTCGGGCAAGTCGATGATGGCAAAGCGTATCACAACGATACTCCCTGCGATGACGTTCGGGGAGTCTATCGAAACGACCAACGTTCATTCGATCTGCGGAATACTCGACCCCGATACTCCGCTCGTCACAAGCAGACCATTCCGCTCGCCGCATCATACGATTTCAAGCGCAGGACTTTCGGGCGGCGGCTCTATCCCTCACCCCGGCGAAATTTCGCTTGCGCACAACGGTGTGCTTTTCCTTGACGAGCTTGCAGAGTTCGCACGTCCGACTTTGGAGATACTCCGTCAGCCGTTGGAGGATAAAAAGGTCACTATTTCAAGGGCAAGCGGAACGGTCACATATCCCTGCAGCTTTATGCTGATAGGTGCGATGAACCCCTGCCCGTGCGGATATTTCGGCAGCCCGAACCACGAGTGCCGCTGCACAAAACCGCAGGTGGCGGCTTACCTTGCAAAGATAAGCGGACCTATGCTCGACCGTTTCGATATTCATTGTCGTATAAACCCCGTTGACTTTGAAAGTATGTCCTCAAAGTCGAAAGAGGAAAGCTCGGCGGCGATCCGTGAGCGTGTGCAGAAAGCCCGTGAGATACAGAACCTGCGCTACAAAGGCACGGGGATAACCTGCAATGCCGCAATTTCGGACAGCCTTATTTCCGAGGTCTGCCCTATGACGGACGCAGCGAGGGAAACTCTCCGAAATGTGTTCGACAAAATGGGACTTTCCGCCCGTGGCTACAACCGAATTTTAAAGCTTTCACGCACCATTGCCGATATGACGGGCGAGGAAGTCATCGACAAACAGCACATTGCGCAGGCTGTTCAGTTCAGGACGCTCGACAGGCAGTTCTGGGGAAAATAATTGGAGTAAGCTTATTTAAATGAAAGAATTTACAATAAATAAAAACGACAGCGGACAGCGTGTTGATAAATTTATCGAGAAAGCCGTGCCGCTTCTGCCGAAAAGCTTAATGTACAAATACATACGCACGAAACGGATAAAGCTCAACGGAAAGCGGTGCGAGATTTCGACCCGACTTTGCGAAAATGATATTATGCAGCTTTATATCGGGGACGAGTTTTTCGAGACCTCGCTCGACCGTGTGTTTATGAGCGTTCCTGCGGATATTTCCGTTGTCTATGAGGACGGGAACATTCTCCTCTGCGACAAGAAAAACGGACTTGTCGTTCACGAGGACGATGAAAACACAGCCGACACGCTGATAAACCGAATTCTGCACTATCTTTACAACAAGGGCGAGTATGACCCCGACCGTGAGAACAGCTTCACGCCTGCGCTGTGCAACCGTCTTGACCGAAACACGGGCGGCATCGTAATTGCGGCGAAAAATGCCGAGTCGCTTCGTATTCTGAACGAAAAGATAAAGGAACGTGAGCTGGAAAAGCGTTATCTCTGCATAACGGTGGGAGTTCCGCCGAAAAAGTCCGACACGATGACGGCTTATCTCGAAAAGGACGAAAAGACCAAGACGGTCAAAGTTACGGACAGAAAAACTCCGCAGAACAAGACGATAATCACCTCCTACAAAGTGCTGAAAACGGACGGAAAGCTTGCGCTCGTTGAGGTCAGGCTCGACACGGGACGAACTCACCAGATAAGGGCGCATTTCGCACACATCGGCTGTCCGCTCCTCGGCGACGGCAAGTACGGCATCGGCGAAGTGAACCGCGCGTACAGGATAAAAACGCAGGCGCTTTATTCCTACAAGCTGAAATTCACGTTCCGCACGGATGCAGGAATTTTAAGCTATCTTGACGGAAAAGAATTCACGGTGAAAAATGTCTGGTTCGAGGATAAATTTCTTGGGTAATACTAAACACCAATAAAATACAGGAAAAAATCTGCGCCGAAATCACATATATCCAAGATTGTCGGCTTGATTTTTTCCAAATTTTAAATGGTGTTTAGTATAAGGTTCGGCAGAAGGACTTGTTTGTTTACTTTAACTTTGTGCGAAACGCCGAATATCGTTTATAAAATTTAATTTTAGGTAAAATATATTGACAAAAAGTTCATATGATTATATAATTTATGTAATGCTGTAAGCTGACAGCTTAATATTTTATCACGGGGGTAATCACAATGGATAAGAAAACAACAGACATCGTAGCATATCTCACCTGGATAGGCTTTATCATCGCACTCGTTTCGGGCGACAAGGAGAACTCAAAGTTCCACCTCAATCAGGCACTTGTACTTAATCTTTTCGCTCTTATCGGTTCGCTTACGGGAGTTCCGATCATCGGTATTCTCGCAGGTCTCTGGTCACTTTTCGTATTTGTATGCTGGATAATCGCCCTCATCGGCGCTGTCAACGGCGAAGAAAAGGAAGTTCCTCTTCTCGGAAAGATCAAGATCCTCAAGTAAGTTAAGTTATTTTAAAAGCCGCAGATTTTCTCTGCGGCTTTCAGTCTGTCCAAAAAGCCCCTAATCAGAAACCTGATTA
>UMDR01043603.1_pt1 | contig 21774 bp, 21 predicted proteins | sample 1964541 | NCBI WGS metagenome assembly UMDR01 (sample SAMEA4835999, study PRJEB28245) | human gut metagenome | biome: gut microbiome; material: fecal sample | place: Denmark | collected 2008 | reverse complement strand
CTATGATTTTTGATGCTATTTTAATGTGAACAGGCTCTAGTTTCCATTGGTACGATTTCTTTTATTATAAATCAATTATAAATATTCGTTAAATATTTTACTCAGCCTGCGTTTGCAATTCAATTCATAATAAATTCACAATACACCCTCTCAAAATTCTACACTTCTAAACTTGCGTTATCAATAATTATGTGCTATGATTTGAATAATACAGCAGGAGGTGTAGTTATGTCGGAATCCAAGTATTATTTAAGCTTTAATCGCTTGGCTGGTGCAATTACCAAAGGAAAACGTTTTTCACCAAATGATGTAATTGATATAAACAATGAGTTTTTGCAGAATATGAAGCATTTTTATGACTTTGCAGATGCGCATCGTTCCTTTGCTTACCTTATTACATCTGAATATATCCATGAGCAGATACTGCCTGAAGCTATTAAACAAGCTTTTGTTTATAATGTAAATCAACCTGCTGAAAAGAATGACTGTGATGATCTCAAAAAGTTTATCAATATGGATACTATAATGCAATGTGTTGATCAGATATCGAAAGAAGAAACAACAAATGGATCTAAAGTACGGTACGAGGATAAACAAGATTTATCACTCATTTTCCTCACAGGAGGTATTACAAAATCTAAACTTGAATCATCTCTGGAAAATATTATATCGATTATGGGAAGATATATTGATAATAATATTAAGTCGGATGAATACATTAATTATTATGCAGCTATACTTAAGGTTTATCTGCCGGAAATAGTCTTTTCATTAATGACCAACTATACAGAAAAGTTAGGCAAACAAATAGAAAAAATTTCAAAAAGCGTAAATAATAAGCGTGAATTTGATACTGTAATAAAAAGGCTTTGCCACCCCGCCGTAAATATCTCTATTTACGGCGATGATGTTCGTGAATTGTCTAAAACCGTTGACTACGGAGTAAAAGCTTTTAAGTATACTATGCTACACAATGCAATCCTGCGCAGCTGCAAATATATTAACTTTGCATTGTCTTTTATATGGTATGAGCGCAATGTCGGCACATATCAATTCTACTTAACCCGAAATGAATACACAGAAGTTGTCACCAAGATAAGCGAGTTTGAAACCAATGATAGTTTCAATAGGATAATAATCGAAAAAAGCGTAGTATTGTATAAGATATTAAAAGATAACTGCAATTCCAATTTCAATGAACTCGTAGGGTATACAGCTGATTGCCTATGTTCTTCAGAAGATAGTACAGAATATGGGAATATTTACAAAGAATCTTACAGTCCGGTTCAGTTAGAAAAAGCAATAGAGGAGTACATAGAAGCGATAAACCAGTGCTCATTAAAAGATGATTTGAAAAATGAAATGCATCAAATTCTTGATGGTATTTCAGATGATGAACTATCACAAAGAATATCGACAACGCTAATCAATTTTATCTTTTATAATGATATATGGAATCGTGAAAACTTTGTAGTGCCAAAGTCACAATACATATTCAAATGTGAAAGTATTAAATCAACTCTTTGGAATATGAGCAATATATCATACAGCTTATGGATCGTTGATATGAATGCAGAATGTCCGTATGTCTTAAAAAAAATAAGCTACAGCTCTTCTCTTGATATGCTGTATCCACAAAAAGGCTTCCATGTTGGGGAAAGCATAAGAATTGAATCTGTAAAAGTTCCCGAATGCATTTTGATCATTGAAAAATCATGTAAAATATCCAACGAATCCCCCAAAATACTATTGAATATGAAAAAAGCTCCTTGCAAAAAGGGAATATTCCACTTAAAGCAGGCTGAATTTCAAGGAATAACCATTGAGAGAACTTCATCAGATGAATTGGATCCGCTTTATAGGCACGATACTTGGGTTGAATTATATAATCGCATTAATAACGCTACAAATACTGATAAAATATCCTTTGGAATAAATTATTATTTAACCAATTCAGAATATGAAAATATAATAAGAACGACAAACCTTTCTAACAATATAGGAAACTCTATTGAAGACCCTGCTGATCTTTCATCTGTTTATGATCATACATCAACACAAGATTATGAAGACTATATGATAGGAAGTTTTCAGCCGTACAAAGGTACGTGCGGCGGCAACACATTCAGCAGCAACAGCAGTAGGCTTATATCCTCGTGCAGCACAGTAAATAACCGGCCAAACTGTACTGAACACGATATCCGCATAGATCTTTATAAAAAATACTCCGATAAGAAAAGATTTACCTTTGAAAATGATAAGGCAACACAGTTAATTGATTTGCCCTATACCAATGATATATCCATAGGATTTTCGAATTCTCATTTAATGGATATTTATTATCCGTTGGGTGCATTAAAGGATAAATACCCTGTTATTGTGACTGTAAACGGTGAATACTGGTGTTTCAACGACAAATCCGTGTATAGTTCATACGGAAGGCATCTGGCAGCCAGAGGTTTTGCGGTAGTGAATTTTAACTATCGGCTTGGATCCGGATATAAATATCCTAACGGTCTTACTGACGTATGCCGCCTGATGGATCATATTAAAACTAACGCAGATCTGTATAAACTTGATTTGTCGCAGTTATATATGATCGGAAACTGTACGGGAGCACATCTTACAGTTCAGTATTCCGTGTTGGCATCAAACCCTAAATATAGAGGTTTGTTCAATCCTATCCAAGACTTACAACTGACGATACCTAAAAAAATTGCTCTTAACAACGGTATATATAAATTTGATGAGAATACTCCATATTTAAGCCTTTACATTCCGGAAGTAATGGCTCCATCACAAAAAAACTCTTTCGAAAATGTACTCGACTATATAAATAAAGACTTTCCACCGACATTTATCGCTGTAAACGCAAATGATCCCTCGTACTCAACGGCTTATTTGTTAGCAGAAAAGTTTCCAAAGCAAAGCAAAAAACCTAAATTAGAAGAGTTTGGAATAATGGATGAATCTCTACAAAACGATTTTATTTTTGATGCTACAAGCAATGCCGGAAAGAAATGCGATAATATGGAAATTGAATTCTTTAGAGCAAAAAATTGATTTAACAAGCCCCACGCTCACCGTGAGGCTTGTTTGCATCTCCTATAAAACGCACTCTTGCTCAACCCGACCCGCCGCATAAATTCCACAGCAGTTATCTCATTCCTGACCCACTTGCCATACAATTCACCCCAAAGCTGCTCATCAATAGCTTTGGCTTTTCTGCCATTGTATTTGCCTTGTGACTTCGCAATAGCAATACCCTCACGCTGACGGTCGAGTATGTAACCACGCTCTAATTCTGCAACAGCCGCAAATACAGTAAGCATAAACTTTCCCGCAGGAGTGGTCGTGTCAATGCTCTCTTTCCTGCTGACAAACTCCACTCCCTTTTCGGTGAGCATCTCAACCAGTTCAAGCAGATCTTTTGTGTTTCTTGCAAATCGTGAAATTGATTCAACAATAACCGTATCACCCATGCGCACAAAACCAAGCATTTCTTTAAGCTGCGGGCGCTCCTTGCTCTTGCCTGAGATCTTGTCAATATATATTATGTCAACACCAAGCTGTTCCATTAAAATCTCTTGTCTTGCCGTGTTTTGTTCCTCTGTGGAAACTCTTATATAACCTACTTTCATAAAAATACACTTCCTTTAAAATATTTTGAAACACTATTGATATTATTAGATAATTCTGATATAATAATCATAGAATAATTAATGGAGGGATAAAAATGATCATTAAAAGCTCAACCACGTTAAGAAATGACTATGGAAAAGTTTCCAAGCTTGCACATAAAGTAGATGAGCCTATATATATCACCAAAAACGGTGAAGGGGACATTGTTGTTATGAGCATTGAAGCATTTGAAAAGCACGAAGAACTTATTCGTTTGCAGTCAAAGCTGAAAATTGCAGAACAGAGAATGATGTCCGGAGAGCCTAATGTTTCCTTAGCTGATGCAAGAGCAAGATTGCAGGAGAAGTACAATAATGCACTATGATATTGAATTGCTTGCTTCCGCCTGGGAAGAACTTGACCGAATTGCTGATATTCATTTGAATCTTGTAGGAGTAAAATCAGTTCAAGAAATTACTGACAAAATTCTTGATACTATTCAACTTCTTGCCGACAATCCATATCTGGGAGTTGAACCTAAATACACCAAAATAGCTGACCAGGGTTTTCGTATGCTGATCTGTGGAAAGTATCTATGCTTTTATAAAGTCGGTTCTGATACTATAAAAGTATATCACATAGCTGACGGCAGAGCAGACTATCCTAACCTATTCTGAAATACACAACGATCCCACATGATAAATTACGAAGCAGCTCTCCCGCTTCATTTGCTATTGAAAGTATGAAACCGTCAGACAGTACATTGAAACTGGCAGATAAAGTTCATGAAGGTAAGATTTCACGGGAAGATGCCATATCAATGATACGTCAAAAGTATCGGCCTGATAAACAATAACCGTTCCAATAGCCTATACCCTAACGGCACTCCCCAAAAGCCATCAAAACCGTCCCATTAAAATTGGTTTTGCCATTTTGGAACGTTTTAAAATAGAACATAATCCTATCGGAACACTCCCTGCCATTGCTCGGCATAAAAAATATTCCGCCAACCGCACAGCCTAAAAGCCGTATCGGTTAGCGGATTTTTCATCAGCACAACATCTCACAAAGCTTGATCTCGGAAATACACTTCTGCAATTCAAGCGGATCATAAAGCATTTCTTCAATCTCCAGTTCATCATACCCATATTCAAGCAGCATAACAACATCTTCGGGAGCAATGCCAAAGTAACCTGCATATTCCGTTATCTCATCGATGTAAATATCTTCTGCCTCATAAGGATCAAATGCAGAATAATTGCAATAATTGCTCCAAGCACCAAAATATCTGTCCTTGAAGTGGAATGTTTGTATTTCGATTGTTCCATTGGGTGTTATCTTCAAAATATCACCGCAGGAAATATTGATCCTGCTGTAATTCTTCAAACCGATCTTCTTGACAGCTCTTGTAAGTATCTCGTCCGTGCTTGCATAAAGATAAAACCCATTGAATTTGTAAATTGCCATAGGATTGTCACCTTTGACAATATACAGATTGTTTTTTTCATCAAGTATCGTATAACAGAAAGAACCCTCGGTCTTTTCAGCCATTTTCCTTATGGCGTCAAAACCGAGGGCGTTTTCTTTTTCTATCAATTGTACCGCAACATAGCTGTCGGTCTGAATATTCGTCTTTGGCAAACATTCTGCTATTCTCAATTCATTGTCATTATGCAAAACACCATTGTGTGCCAAGGCAAAATCAAGCTTGTCAACGTGTCCAAAGAAAGGGTGATTGTTAAAATTAAATTTTTCACTGCCCTGGGTAGTCATTCGGGTATGTCCCATTACAACTCTTGCGCTTTCGGGTATTCTGTACCACATCTTATGCGCAGGAATAGGACGCTTTGATATATGCAGTCCGCTTTCCGTATTGAAAGCTATTCCCGTAGCGTCTGTTCCTCTTGCTTCACATTCTGTGGAAAGTATTTTGATAAGTCGATTCTTTTCTTTAGCGTTAAAAGTATTGTTGTAATCAATAAGTCCAAATAAGCAACACATATTAAACATCCTCCTCACATTCGATATGTTCATTGACATAAAGTCTTCTTTCTTTAAGATAAGTTATCAATTCGGGCTCAGTTATTTCAGCTACAAAATCACACCAGTTCAGCTGTGTAAGTTCTTTATCGTTCATATTAACAGCAAGATCACATATACGGTTCACAAGCTGAAGTGTTGCGACAAGCGTGTTGTATTTAAGCGTACCTCTGAAAATTCTGAACTCAATTGTACTGTAATTCGTAAGATTAACGCAGGTATATCTACCCGAATAATTCTTTTTGGCATTATCAAGCGTAGATTTGGGGTCATCTTTAATACCATAACGAGCAGCCCAGCGTGCTATCTGACTTTCTGTTCTTCTTGAAAACTTCAAAAGTTCCTGCCAAAATCTTTCTACAAAGAACAAAACTCTTGAAATACATTCTTCCTGTTCATCTGTTGAATCACCAAATGTCGTTCTGTTGATATGGATATGCAAACCGCAGGTTTTTGTCTTATGTGAGAGATATCCAAGTGAAATTGCTTTGCTCATAACATCTCTCCAAGGCATTTCATTCAGATGATAGTCAAGCGTCATAGGGTGTGTAACTATCTCCATACCGTCATTAAGACTTCCGTCGTGTTTTATGTAGATACGACGTTCATCTATATTCGCCACATCTGCGATCTCTTCCGCATTTTTATCAATATGACCTCCTCCGTCAATTTCAAGTTCTACGCCGAAGTAACGTTTCCCTTTTCCATAAAAGATAGGATCAGGCTTAAAACCGTAATCGTGAATATATTCGTTAGAACATCTCTGATTGTAGCAATGACGGCAGTAGGGGTAATCGGTATCATCATCAAAATAGCAGGCTTCATCATACTCAATAGTACAACCGCAGGATTCGCAGGTTGTATAGTAGTTGCCATAACAATGCTCACATAAAGTCAAATCGCTGTCAGCAGCGTCTTCTGCCCATATACGGTCACCGCAGCGCTCGCAGATAACTGTAAGTTCATCAAGGCAATCGGGGCAAAGATTTTCTCCGTTAAAATATCGTATATCATCTTCATCAAAAGAACCTCCGCAATGGGAGCATAAAATGGTGTTTGTTGATTCGTTTATTTCGCTCATTTTCTTTTCCTCCATAAAAGCAAAAGGACAAGCCTAAACCGACTTGTCCTTCTTGGGTTTGATTTAATTCAATAGGTTAATATTCTTCCGCTAAAAGCATTGTGCAATGGTCATCATCGTCTATTACATAGACTTTGGAATTGATAGGGTTATCTGTTTGAAACTCATATTCTCTGCTGTAAGCAGGAAGTTCCTGCTCGTGAATAATTCGTTGCGTTCCTCTATCGGAAACAGAAAGCCTAAAGACTTGCAGATAGTCTTTAGGCTTGTTAAGATCGCTTACAAGATACCACATAAAGAGCTGGAGTTCAAAGGGGATCTCTGCTTGTACACCACGGGTTAAGTATCGTTGTCCGATAAATGACATATTTTCAGCAGCTCTTCCTGTGACTTGGATTCAAGAGTGCTGCAGATCGCAAGAGCAGCCGCACCTGCAGCTGCCGCAATTATCTTTAGGATAATATCCTCTGTAAAGCTTGACATAAAGTATCGCCGCCTTTCGCAAAGTATCGCACATTTTGTGCATGGTTTTGGTTTGTTAATCTTCGATAAATGATTTTATGACCGCCGAGAATATGGCGATCATAGTTACGCCGATGATTTTCTTCATAAATATCGTTCTCCCTTCGTAAAATCGATTTTGTGCATTTTATGCCCTAAAAGATAGATTTCTGTATAAATGCAATAGTTTTGATAAAGCTGAAAAAAGCCCTATGCAGTCCGGCAAACGCCGGAAAACATAGGGTTTTTTATGCTCTTACATTACATTTGAATCAGAAAAAGATAACGCCCTTTTCCAATACGAAAAGGGCGTGAGTCTATCAAAAATTCACGTTTTGCAGTTGATTATGAAACTAATGCTATTGTTCCCCCAAATAAACCTTGCCAAAAATCACGCAGCATATTTAGTGTAGTGAGAATTGAAAAAGGAACTGATCTTGTAAGGATTTAACTGTAAAGATTTCAGATGGGAACGGACATTATGTTCCAGTTCCTCTTTTGATTGCGAAGAAGCCTTGCTTCCGACTGAACGCTTTAAATCACTGTTTACAAGTTCATCAGGATTGTATTCCGGGGGCATACGGAGGAAGATAAAACACTTCAATTTCCTCTTTATGCTTTTCGACCCATTCCTGTACTTTCTTTGAATGGTGTACTCTAAGATTATCAAGGATAAGAAATACTTTCTTTTTACTGTCGTGTATGAGCCTTCTCATAAAATCGATCAGCTTATCAGAATCCATATTATCTTTGTACAGCACAAATCTCAGCTTGCCTCTCTTGGAAACAGCTGAAAGCATGTTTATCTTGAATTTCTGAGACTCTGTTCTTACAATAGGTGTCTTTCCTTTGGGGGCGTATCCTTTCATGTAGTTACAGGTGTTCTGTATATTGGTTTCATCACCAAAGAAAATCTCCGCATTTTCGGCTTCTGCACGTTCTGTTATGCCCGGAAATTCTTCGTTCAGCCACTTGTCGATCTTCTCCTGATCCTGCTTGTATGCACGCTTTACAGGTCGCTGAACACTGAATCCCCATCGCTGAAGATAGTATCCGAGTGTGGACAATTTCATCCTTATTCCGTACTTTTGAAAAATCAGTTCAGAGATATTTTTTCTTGTCCACATACAGTCCTTAAACTTTAACTGCATGGGATCTTTTTCTACAATTATCCTCTGAATTTCATTTTCCTGTTCGGAAGTCAATATTCTCTTTTCACCTTTATTGCGTCCACGCTTTTTGGGTTTCAGCGCAGACAGACCCCCTTCAGCGTATTGCTTCTTGACTGACCTGACGTGCCTTTCACTTACGTCAAGTATTTCTGCAATCTCACCGTTCGTTTTTCCTTTTTTACTCAAACGGACAATACTCTTTCTGATCTGATACTGCTCTTCCGGACTCAATTTTACTGCATTCGTTTTTAATTCATTTTCCATGTTTTTATTATATCACATCTTCTATGTTTTGGCAAGTTTTATTTGGTATATCAATAATAAATTGTCTGAATAAAAATAATCTTTTAGTAATTATATTTTATGTACAACTGGATGTTAAAGTTTAAAGTTTTTTATAAATTTCGGAAGCTCTAGCTCTGTAATCATATATACATCCTTACAATAGTATCCAATATACTTTTTTAGTGAATTGGGAGTATAGTGATTCTCCGGACTTTGTCTTATTAGGTGGTACTCTCGTGTATTTTTAATACTGCTTATTACGATGATATATGTGATATGATTTCTTGCAAATTCGGTAATATCCGTTGGAAATACAGACTTATCAGACATGGAATCCATTGAAAAAAGCAACCAAAGACTTTCTGTCATTTTTTTCTTAATATCTGAAAAAATATTTTTATCTTCATCAAATGTGTTCTTGTTGCAAACAGATTGATTTTTAAATTCAATAAGGAACCATTCATTGCGATTGTTAACACATACAGCATCAACAGCCTTAGGTTGTTCAAAATTCTTTTGTTTGCGATTTGATTTCATATATTGCAAAAATAATTTTGATATGAAATCAAGTTTTACGGTGTCCATATTAGGCGGACCATTGTACAAATAATCTTTTTTCCCTTTTTGGAAATCATCAAGTGAAGCCTGCTGCAAATCAGATACCAGTTCAGCATCTGATTGCAGCAATACTCTTAACATTTCAATGAATTCTAAAAAAAATTTGTTTTTTATTTTTTTATTCGTCGTCATCGTCACGCTCCATGTCATATTCATATTCCAAGTCAGCAATTTTGAAGGTTCCGGTCGAAAGGTTCTCTTTCATTTTTTCAAGATTATCTTCATTATAATCTATCACAAAGCCGTTTTCAGTTGCTGTAGGAATATAGTAATTCCCTCTTTCGGAGATATCATATTTTTTCATAAAGAAATTTAACGATTCAAGGAATTGGAAACTATGGGTAACAAGAAGAATAGTGAGATCAAAAACTTTCTGAAGGACAACAATTAATTCGGCATAAATTATCTGCCATTCCGAATGCAAATGTATTTCAGGTTCATCAAGAATAAGAACATCTTTACGCTTTAATGCGCCTGTTTCAAGTAGTCTTTCGATAAGAGCAAACGATTTAAGCCCTGCAGAAATGTTTCTAAAATCAAAATCAAAGCCGTCTTCACTATAATAAAACTTTCCTTGATTAATTATAGTATCGCCACTATAAGCTTTTTTTAATATATTTCTAACTTCATCAAGATCTTTTTTATTTATTACTGAATCAAGTATGTTTGTCATAGAGTCTTCAGTTAAACCTGCCTGAGCTTTGGCAATGGCTGCAATTACGTTCCTATCCAATGGACTCATTTGAGATAAAAACCATGTTAAATTAGGTTGGTTAAGCCAATCTAATGCAAAAGGACTGTTAATATAGTAAGCAGAATGTTCAATTGGTTCTGTAAGAGTACATGAAGCAACCTTTTTATTTAAAGTAATATCTATCTTCTTATCTTTTATTTTAGCACAAACTGAACATTGACTTCTATTTGCTGAATGAAGATTTTTCACCTGATTGTTCATAACGAGGCCAAAATAGCGAAAAATATACTCGTTCATAATATCTTCATTAGATAGATTCAAATTATTTACAAGAGGAACAATTTTTTCTTTTGTTGCCTTAATATTAAAATCTGTTTCAAGAAAAGATTTTACCTCATCGATCGAATAATCACCTGAATGAGCCGTAATAAAAGGAATAGGATTATCATTGTCAAATATGTTGTATGAAACTTCCCAAATGTGGGCATTGGTTAAAACAAAATTACGTACAGCAGTAGACTTTTGTGTATCTATTTTTGATTTGTAATCGTATAATGAATTAAAGAAAGAAAATAGGGCTTTTCCTACTGTACTCTTTCCGGTATTATTATTACCACAAATGACAGTGATCCCATCAAGTTTTATGTTAGCTTCTGAAATTTTTCCAAAATTTTTTATCTTGAAATTCATAAAATCACTCTCATTCCATTTAGTCAAATACTGTTAATTAAATTTTACAACTTTTTACTCAATATGTCAAGAGGCATATTAGCATACATAGAATTTTGACGAAACTTAATAATAATAATCACTACACACCTGGTATTTTTCTCCAAAATCAACTCTATTATCAGTTTTCATTTTGAATAATGTTTATACTATTATATTGATATCCAGTACATAGTATTCCTATATACAATTCTATCATTTTGATTAATTAGCGACTTACATTTTTATAGCGTTGAGATTATAATAAGTTACCCAAATGTTTTTAATGAACTCCTATGAAAGCTGCAAGTCCTCTAAATCATAAGGAGAGACCATGTTGTCACATTTATAATAGTAGCAGGTAAATGTAAAATTGACACATTTTGATAGGTAGCGATTACTTGTTTGGGGTTGACAGATGTGTTATAATTCAAGGAAAATGTGTATTTATGAGTATCGGTTTGGTGCCTTTTGCAGCAAACTTTCTTTCAGAAAATGAAAACGAGATTACTTATTCTTATTATTCGTACAATCCGAATGATAGCAATCATAAAAATCTTGATAAAACAGAAGACGGTCTGATAGTAATACATCGGTCTGCTTTGATTGAGCCTAAAATACATAAAAAACAATCGTATGTCTGACGAAAGGAAAGAATCTGCCATAAAAAGAATATTGAATGATAATCCGTTTTCGTATTCGACAAGTGAGGTCAAGATATGCATCAAAAACTGTAGCAACACATGGAAGACTATTGATGACTGCGATGCGGTGGCATACAGTATTTGTTATCACTTGCTTGCTAATTGAATATCAGATTTATGGACGTTTTCAGAAAATTTGAGTTATAATAAATAAAGCTAATTTTTAGGCTTAAATAAGGTTAATATAAGGTGAGGAAGAATGCTTGAAGTAAGCAAAGGCAAATATGTTTTTACAAAAGGCGGCAGAATATACTACATTAAAGAAGTTTTGATTCAGGGTGAGCTTTACAAGGGTATAAAGGCAACAGCATCTGATAAATCCTTATATTATATAAAGCAGGAAGACATAGAACATATTGCCGATGAGATATGCAAAAATATATCTATCGAATAATATCCCTTCCATTATCAAAAAACAAGAAATTTTGACCCACATCCTCAAAAAGATCTCACAAAAGCAAATCTCCTTCACCGAAACCGATGAAGGAGATTTGCTTGTCATATTAAATTATGACCTTTGATGGTCGAGGTGACGGGACTCGAACCCACGGCCTCTGCGTCCCGAACGCAGCGCTCTACCAAACTGAGCCACACCTCGATATATACTGATTCAAATACAGCATTAATATTATACAACATAAATCAAAAAAAGTAAAGGGGTTTTGCGAAATTTTTTTATATTTTTTTGCAAACCTCTTCCTCTGATATTTCTGTGCGAATTGACTGTCAAAATATTGACTTAAAGGGCATTTTAGGATATACTAATATTATATATATCAACAAAATACTTCTTTATTCCGATAAAATCTATATATAAAAAGGAGATATATACTATGTCCGATTTTTCAAGACGTTTGCCTGTTTATCTGCTGCTCGATGTTTCGGGTTCAATGGCGGGCGACCCTATCGAAGCTGTCCGTCACGGCGTTAAGGCACTCATTTCCGAGCTTCGCAGCGATCCTCAGGCACTCGAAACTGCTTATCTTTCCGTTATAACGTTCAATTCTGCCGCACGTCAGGTCTGCCCTCTGACTGAGCTTATGCTTTTCAGAGAGCCTGTACTTACGGCAGGAGGTCCGACCGCCCTCGGTGCGGCTCTTCGTCTTCTCACCGACTGCATAAGGAATGAAGTCCGCAAATCTACCGAAACGCAGAAAGGCGACTGGAAGCCGCTCGTGTTTATCCTCACCGACGGCGTTCCGACCGATGAATGGCGTGAAGCCGCAGCTATGCTGAAAAGCACAAAGCCTGCGAACATCATTGCGTGTGCAGCAGGTTCCTGCGCCGACACCTCCGTTCTCAAAGAGATAACCGACAGCGTTCTGCTGATGAACAACCTCTCCGCAGGCGACCTTGCGCAGTTTTTCGCTTGGGTTTCAAGCTCCGTTAAGCTTTCGAGCAAGAGCCTTGATGCAAAGCCCGGTGCAGGCATCGAGCTTCCTCCGCCGCCGCAGGGCTTCGTTATTGTTCCGTAAACGAACGTGGAGGACAAAATGGACGAAAATATCAAAAAGCTTTCCGATAGTGACGTTACCGCGCATACAGCCGCATTGTGGAAATATGCGCCTATCCCCGACTCGCCCGAGCCTTATCCCGAGTACCGTTCTTCCTATAAAAATGATAACGGCACGGAGATCATCGCCGCGCGCGTGAGGGGCAAAAAGCACAAGCACGAGGGCACGAACTGCGACGACTGGTACGAATTTGACATGGTGGGAAACTGGACTGTATGCGTTGTTTCGGACGGCGCAGGCTCGAAAAGGCTCTCACGCATCGGTGCGCGAATTTCAAGCGAAGCTGCCTGCGCTTATATAAAGGAACAGCTTTCGGCACTTGACCGTTCGCAGACGGAAAGCTCGCTTGCAATGCCATTCGACAAGGCAGAATTCACCGCCGTATGCACGAAGCTTGCGGAGATAATGCGCTCGGGCTTTGATGCGGCTTATTCCGCAGTTGAGGGCGCGGCTCTTATCCGCTCGGAAGACGAAATTTTCACGTCTGATCTCGGCAGGAAATGTGAAGTGAAAGACTTTTCCGCAACTCTGCTTGCGTCTGCTGTAATTCCGCTTGAAAACGGGGAAACGTTCGTTATATCCGTTGCGGTCGGTGACGGCATGATCGCCGCTGTTAATGCCAACGGCGAATTTTCCTCTGCGCTGAAGCTGCTCGGAAACACCGACAAAGGCGGCTTTTCGGGCGAAACCGAATTCCTCGATGAAACAAAGACAGCTGAAAAGCTTTATTCAAACACGAAAATAATGCGTGGAAAAGTCACTTCCGTGATGATGATGACAGACGGCGTTTCGGACGATCATTACCCGAACTCGCCCGAGCTTCTGCGGCTCTGGCTCGACCTTATGCTCAACGGCATCATTGATTTCCCGACCGAAAGCTACGAACCCGAAAAGGGCGAAGCACCCGAACCCGAGGCTCACCCGTGGGTAAATGACGGCAGTGTTGAAGTTTCGCTCTGCTATACAAAAAACATACTCGCGAAAAACAAGCTTTCCCTCGAAGAATTGTGGGGAAAGCGCTTCGGCAGTCTTATGCACAGATCCTCGCTCGAAGCGTTCGGGAAAAAGCTTGCCGATGATAAAAGCGAACGGCTCAAAGTCTGGCTCGACAACTATTCGCAGAGGGGCTCGTTCGATGACAGGACGCTCGTTATTATAGAACCCAAAATTCCGAAAGGGGTACAGTAAAAAGTGAACAGGATCGGAGAGGCTATTCTTGCAAGCGGCAGGAAGCTCCAGTATGTTATCACCGACAACCCTCCGCGCGGAGGAATGAAATATACATATTTTGCGCCCGATAAGTCTTATGTCGTGCAGTTTTTCAACGACCCGTCAAAGGTCGATGCAAATATGCGCAGGCGTATCGAGGCAATAATAAGCAAATACAACCCGACTATCCCCGAGAGCAGGGGCGGCGCGCTCGGAACGGACGAAAAACGTGCGGCTTACTTTGAAAAGCGTTTCTGCTGGCCGACCGATATCGTTGTTTCGCCCGAATTCGGACTTGTTTCGCCGTCCTATCCGTCTGATTTCTTCTTCGGGGACGGCGCTTCCGATTACCTTGACCTTAAAGGCAAGGACAAGAAAAGCAACTGGTTCACATCGCGAAACCGCCGTTTTCTCAACAAAGCCGAGCTTGGCGATTTCCGTTCGATGCTTCAGATGTCGCTCCTGCTGACGCGCTCGATAAGAAGGCTTCATCAGGCAGGACTTGCACATTCCGACCTCTCAAATAACAATGTCCTCATCGACCCGAGAAGCGGGAACTGCGTTGTTATCGACATCGACTCGCTCGTTGTTCCGGGGATATTTCCGCCCGAAGTTGCGGGAACGCGAGGCTACATTGCCCCCGAAGTCCTTGCAACGATGGAGCTTGACAAGAACGACCCTCGGCGAAAGATACCCGGTTCGGAAACCGACCTTCACGCTCTCGCCGTGCTTATATATGAATACCTCCTGCTCCGCCACCCTCTTATCGGTCCGAAAATATTTTCGACCGAATCGGCTGAAAAGGACGATTTTCTTGCGCTCGGTCCGAAGGCTCTTTTCATCGAAGACCCGAACGACCGCTCGAACCGCCCCGAGAACCTCGATGTTACGATAAGCGACCTCGGAAGTGACCTTGAAGCGCTGTTCCTGCGCGCGTTCGTGGACGGACTTCATGCGCCCGAGCTTCGCCCGACCGCAATGGAGTGGGAAAGGGGTCTTATCAAGGCTTGGGATATGCTCCACCGATGCGAAAATCCCGACTGCGATCACAAATGGTTCATTATGCACGATGTCAATGACCCCGTGTGTCCTTTCTGCGGAACAAGGGTGAAAAGCGACATTTTACAGCTTGATATCTGCGCTCAGCCGAGGGGCAAAAAGGGTCAGTGGCGGAAACATTCAACGCTCATCGCCGAGAACAACACTCCGCTTTTCAAATGGCACACGCGCACCGATGTTTTCCCTGATGAAAAGGCTGATACGGGACTTGAAGCGTATATATGCTCGCACGAAAAGGCTTGGTATCTCATAAACAGCCACGCTGAGGGGCTTATGTCCCCTATGGGAAGTCCCGTTCCCGCAGGAAAGGCGATAAGGCTCGCAAACGGAACAGTGTTCCGAGCCTGCCGTGAGGAAAACGGCTCACTTATAAAGGTTTCAATAATCAAAGGAATGAAATAAAAGATGACATTCAACGGTCTTACTGATAATCAGGCTGAAAGCCACAGAAAACAATACGGCTCGAACCGCATTGCGGAAGAGCATTCAAAAACTGCGGGGAAACGCTTTTCCGAACGCTTCGGGAGAGTACCCTTAAAGGTATATATAATAATCCTGCTTTTGTGCTTATGCTTCGGGATAATTTTCTCGCTCGGCGGAGGTCTGCACGGCATCATTCCGTGCGTGATCTCCGTTGCTGTGAATGCTTTGACGCTTTTTATCATATGCGTATGGGAAAGCGCGCTCCACAGCAGGAATGGAAAAACACGCGCTCTGCACAGCGGAAACAAATGCATGGTCTACCGATGCGGAAACTCCGTTGCCGAGGTGAACTCTGGCGATATCGTCAAGGGGGATTATGTTCTGCTCACGGCAGGGGATATCGTTCCTGCCGAGGGCATCGTTCAGACGGGTGATATCACTATCGGCAAGGACGGCAGGACTGACCTTGTGCGGCGTGATTTGAAAGATGAGCTTGACGAGGATATTTCGGGCGAATACACGCTCGAAAAGGGAACGCTCGTCACCTCGGGTCACGCTGTAATGAAAGTTACGCAGGTTGAGGAAAGCTTTGCTGAACCGCTTGTGATATCCTCAAAGAAATATACATTCTGTATATCAATAAGTGCTGTTCTGACGGCTCTGCTGGTCGTTGCTGCGGCATATCAGGCTGAAAAAAGCGGCTTTGGAATGACTTCGCTCCCGATGAAGACGGCTCTCTTCGCTTCGCTCATTTTTATGGCAGGAGCAGGTCTGAAAGACCCTCTTGGGGAATATCTTTCCGCAGGCAGAACGGAAATTCGCCGAAACGGTGCTGATATGAGAACGCTCACGCCGAAGTGCGATGTTCTTTTCATCGACAGAAGCGGCTTTGTAACGGACGGAACTCCTACGGCGGTAGGCTTTACGGACGGAAGCGGCTCAACAATGACGAGATTTTATGAAGTCCCGTATCCTCTCGGAACTATAGCGGCGAATGCGGCAGCTGAGAACACCTCCGCTCTTGTGAACAAGGGCAGGATAATCAGCGCAGACCCCTACGAAGCCGCAGAAATGACATTTATGGCAGAACGTCTTAAAAGCACGGTCGAGCTTGAAATAAACGCCGAGCTTGTAAAAGGCGATCTTCCTGCGAACGGCTATAAGCGCTTTCTGCGCGGCGATCCGAGCGAGATCATAAGCGGCTGTGAAAGCTTTTTTGACGGAACGGGCAAGGAAAAGGTATTTTCATCTGCGGCGGCTGTAAAGGCACTCGCGGAGGAGCTTATCTTTCAGGGCAACTCCGTCATTGCTTATGCGGCGGAGCTTTGGGATGGCAGAAAGGTTTTCATCGGAATGATAACTATTCGTGAAAAATACCGCGGCAATGCCGAAAACGCATTCAAAAAGCTTTCGGAACACAGCTGCAAGCCGATACTTCTCGTTCCCTACGATGATGCTTCGCTCCCTGACAGGACTGTTGCAAGCGCAGGCGCAGACGATGTAATTTCGTACAAAAAGCTTATCGAAATGCCCCCGAACGAAGCCGCAAAGGCTCTCAAAAAAGTAAAGATGATCACGGGCAGATGCGACAAGAGCAAGCTTATCGGGCTTGCAAAGGCGGCAGGAAAAACTGTTGGAACAACGGCTGTTGATGTTCACGATGCGCTCGAATGTGAGAACGCCGATGCTGTTTATGCTTCGTCCGAAAGCTGTACGGCGGCAAAGGAAATTGCCGACTGCACCGTGCTTGACGGTGTTGAGTCCATAGCTGTAAGTATGGACTGCGCTGATGAGATAAGAAAAGGCGCTTCGGCTTATGAAGCTTTGAGAGCTGTGATGATAGTATTAATGGCGGCGGCAATGTATTTCGGCGCGAAGATAGATGCGTATGCACTCGGTATCGCTGTTATCATCGGTGCGGCGGCTGTAGGCACATTGCTGACGGGCATTTCGGCGCTCCGATCCGGTCAGATTTGCAAAAGGAACTGCGCTGAAAGCGGTTCAAAGGAGGTACGTTCGTGAAAGCACAGGAGCTTCAGAAAATGCTTGATTCTGCTGAAATGAACGGCGTGATAAAAATTCCCCACGGCGAATATGAGGGCAATTTTATGGTGAGTGTTCCCTGCACTGTTTATGGAAACGGCGCACTTCTTCTCTGCGGCCGAGGAACTGCGCTTACTATAAATGCACCGGATGTTGGGATAAACGATCTGCTTATTGAACACCTAACTCCGAGGATCGGAACGGCGCTTTGCTCGTCCTGCAAGGGGACGGTACTCAACAATGTGACTGTCAGCGGCAAGGTCATGGGCATTGACGGCGAGGACGGATATTTCGGCATACCAACTGTGATAAACGTCGGTGCTTTTCCTGCCGATACGCTTTGCACCGTGAGAATACACATCAAGCTTCCGACCTCCGCACGGCTTTTTTCAAATGCAAGCGGAGTGAACATTCCCGAGCCTGAACTTTCCGCAGGCGAAAACACTGTCCTTATCGAAATTGAACCGATGCGAAGCGGAACTCTCCTTTACGGTGAGCTTTCGCTCGAAACGGGCGTAAAGCGCAGGATATATATTTCGGGCGAGGCTGTTCCGAACGCTTGCGGTTTTGAGGACGGCGCGATAATATACGAAGCCGAGCCTGCGCCGACCGAGGACGAGATAGGCGAGCAGGGCGTTATTTATCCCGACGAGGAAGAGGACAGCGCCGAAGATGAACTTCTTGCACCTATGCCTTATGATGATGAAAAAAAGCCGCGTGAGCTTCTCATAATCGAGCGTGGAATGCTCGTCAAGGCGGATTCACCGACGGCACAGATAGAGCTTCTCTATGACAACAAGGATTTCCCGATGGAGGTCGATGCGTTTGCATTTATGGCAAATGACGAGGGAACGGTCACGCAGAATGACAGATTCGTTTTCTTCGGCAACGATCACTCGCTCGGCGGCGGAGTTCAGCTTCTCAATGCGCCCGACAAAAAGGTTTTCCACATCAATTTTGACCTTATCCCTCACGATGTTTCGGAGATAGACATTGCGTATTCGATATACAGCAATCCGCTGAACCTCAATTTCAGTGACCTTTCCAATCCTGCCGTTTCAATAACGCTTGCGAACGGAACGAACTATATCTTTATGCTCCCGAAGCCGCTCGATGTCGGTACGGTCGTTGGTATCGAGCTAATTCGGAGCGAGGACGGTTTCCGAATCTCGCCGCTCGGAATGATATATCCGAGGGGACTGGAGGATCTTTGCAGGAACTACGGACTTAATATTTTAAAGTAAAACAAAAACGCCGTTCAGCTTGTTCCGACAAGGCAGTATCGGCGTTTACTTTATACTAAACACCATTTAAAATTTGGAAAAAATCAAGCCGACAATCTTGAATATATGGGATTTCGGCGCAGATTTTTTCCTGTATTTTATTGGTGTTTAGTATTAATACTGATCTCTAATGAATGTGTAGAAAAAATCGGCGCAAAACCCATATATGCGAGCTTTTGCTTGATTTTTTGGACACATTCCGATTAGATATTATTATAAGGAGAAGTATGAACAAAGCAATTTTCTGGGACTTTGACGGAACGCTCGTACATTCCGAGCATCTATGGAGCGGCTCGCTTTACCGAAGCTTACAGCGGTACACTCCGCACAAGGACATTACGCTCGAAGATATCCGTCCGCCGATGTCGCACGGATTTTCGTGGGACTTTTATTATGAGGATATGCACGATATCACGGGCGAAAAATGGTGGGACTATACCTTTGAACATATACAGAGGGTATATAAAGCTGTCGGAATTACGGAGAGTGAAGCCAAAACACTTCTTCCGCTTTTCAGGGAAGTCCTGCTCGAACCCGAAAACTATAATTTGTACGGCGACACGGTTTCAACGCTTGAAATGCTTCGTGAAAAAGGTTACAGGCACTATCTTCTCTCGAACAATTACCCCGAGCTTGATGTTACAATGGATAAGATAGGCTTGTCGCAGTATTTTGACGGAATGATAATTTCCGCGCAGGTAGGCTTTGACAAGCCGCGTCGTGAAATTTTTGAGCTTGCGCTCGAAATGGCAGGAAACCCCGAGAAAAGCTTTATGGTCGGCGACAATCCGCAGAGCGACATAAAGGGCGCGCTCGGCGTTGGTATTCCTGCGATACTTGTACATAATAACGATGCGCAGGGGTTCGATTGTGCGGTTTGTGAAAATTTGTCGGATATGATCGGACTTATATGAAAAAACAAGTTTTGTTCTTTTATTCCGTTTTCAAATTGATTTCACATTATTCACACATAGATGCTTTAGAATATAAACTGTGATCGGGAGAGAACGATAAAAAGTACCCCCAATAAAACAGATAACGAAAGGCGGCATTTATATGTACGATTCAAATAACTATACTTATTCAAACGGCGGATTCACACCGACAGACCCTGAGCAGAAGCCTCCCAAGAAGTCGGGCGGCGCAGGAAAGATCATCGCAGGCTTGCTCGCAGTAATTCTTGTAGGCGGTGCATCGGGCTACGGCGGAGCTTATCTCGCCCGTTCAAATGACAACACGAGCATCTCCGCTTCGGCACAGACCGAAGCACCTGCTATCACACAGCAGACAACGGTTTCCTCCGACAGCGGCAATTCAAACAAGGTATCAGCACTCGGTTCAACTTCAAGCTCCTCGGACGGTGAAATGACGATCAATGACGTTATCAAAAAGGTAAAGCCCTCCGTTGTTCTTGTTTCCTCCACATTCACCTCCGCAGGCGGTGCAAGCACAGGTACGGGCATCGTATTCAGCGCTGACGGCTATATCGTTACCAATGCGCACGTTATCACGACCGAAGTTAAAACGAGCATGAACAGCAACCAGTTTGATCCGTTCAGCAACTTCTTCGATAATTTCTACAACAATTACAACAACTACGGTTCGTCAAGCCAGACCGAGGTTGTAAAGGCTGATAAAGTCACCGTCACACTGGACGATGAGACCGAGTACGATGCAACTATCGTTGGCTACGATGCTAACACAGACCTTGCAGTCCTCAAGATAGATGCAACGGGACTTACTCCTGCCGAAATAGGCGATTCGACAACGCTTGAAATGGGCGATAAGGCTATCACGCTCGGTTATCCTCTCGGACTTGGACTTTCCGCTTCAAACGGTATCATTTCGGGACTTAACAAGGAAATGAGCGTTGAGGTCGCAGGCGGCACGGCAACAATGACGCTTCTCCAGACCGATGCGGCAGTAAACCCCGGCAACTCGGGTGGCCCGCTCCTTAACAGCGAAGGTCAGGTAGTCGGAATCACCTCCTCGAAGATCGCAAGCTCCGAAGTTGACGGCGTAGGCTTTGCAATTCCTATCACGGATGCGCTTCCTATCCTTAATGAGCTTATGACAACGGGCACAGTTAAGAACACAACACCGAAGATCGGTATTACGGGTACTGAAATTTCGTCCGCAGTAAAGCGTTACTATAATCTCCCCGTAGACAGCGGCGTTCTCGTTGCTTCCGTTGAACCGGGTTCATGCGCAGAAGCCGCAGGACTTGAAGCAGGCGATGTTATCGTAAAGGCTGACGGCACGGAGATCTCCACAATGGACGAACTTGTAAAGATCAAGAATAAGCACAAGGCAGGAGAAATAATGACCCTTACCCTTGCAAGAAGTGACGGAGATGTTGATATCGAGCTTACGCTTGATGTTGATGAATGATAAACCTATTACAATGCGTAATTTTTGACAATACACAAAATTAAAATTTACGTCCACGCTTTTTAAAGGGTGGCAGGGGTCAAGGGGACAGCGTCCCTTGTCGCTTCCGCAGAAGCGAAATACCCTAAACTATGGCATAATGCTTTGTAGCAATAGCGAAATATCTAACAGCTAAAAAATGCGCAATTCACACGAAAAAGGTAAAACGGATATGAGAAATTCACTCCGTAAACCTAAATAATGTGAATTGCGCCAAATTTTTTCTTCAAATAAACTATCCTCGGCGTGAAATGCGCAGAGCGAAAGCGATAAGCATTTCTTGCCGACATCGTTTGAGCGGCGGTGGGATATGAGCGGAAACGTGCTTACTGACATATCTCATGAAATGCGTTGAAGCTTCAAATCCACTCACTTCGTTCGTGGATTTT
>UMDR01052313.1_pt1 | contig 22461 bp, 21 predicted proteins | sample 1964541 | NCBI WGS metagenome assembly UMDR01 (sample SAMEA4835999, study PRJEB28245) | human gut metagenome | biome: gut microbiome; material: fecal sample | place: Denmark | collected 2008 | reverse complement strand
TTTTCTTTTATTGAGGCATCTTACTTTCCCTTAGAATTATACAATACATGCTCCAAATTACAGGAATTAAAATAAATCCGATAAGGAATGCCATTTATTTTTCCGGTCTTTCTCAGTTTAAATAAAACGGCACCTTTTCGCCTGTTGCGGTCTATAATTGCACTTACATCAGGAGCTTCAATACATTCTTTATAGTACCGTATTTCTTCTATATCTGCTTTTTTTATATCTGTGCTCTGAATATACACACCATCAGTGTCTGCAATATGAATAATCTTTATGAAGTCATCCTGATGATACCGATATTTACTTTTTATATTTTCAATCTGTTCATTTATTTTTGTCAGAATCTTATCTGTGGAGACATAATCCTTCAGAGTAATATCCCCATGCACAACAACAAATTGCACCTCATTGCTGGAAAAATATTCTTTCATAATAGTCCCAAGCGCTGCTTCATCGCTTGGACCTTCCACGATGAACGCAACAACTTTCTTCTCAATCATGCAGTATTGTCCTTCCTGCCTTTCTGAAGGCACGTGCAATTCTCAGACTGTCCGTTTCCTCATAAATTACTTCATCCTGGCCTCCCAGTGTAATTCCCCTGAGATACATATCCCTGAGATTGTTTGACGCTTTTATGTTCTTCATCCTGATATATCTTCTGTCCGGATTTGCTGTGGAAAACATAATACTGTCTTTATCCAGCATCTCCAGCGCACGTAAATTATGAGAAGTAAATATCAACTGCCCTTTTGCGCTTTTATTGAAAATGTCAAGCAATTCTCCGAGCATATATTCAAAAATGCCCGCATCCAGTTCATCAATCGCCAGACAAACTGAAGCGTCACCAAATGCCTGAATCAAAACATTCAAAATAGAAATAATTTTAATAATTCCTTCTGATTCCATCCGGATTGGAATCGGAGGCATGTTTTCTCTGACAGAAACAAGCTCCACTCGATATCCGTCTTCGCCGGAATCCATCAACTGTTTTCCGTAATTATAAATATCTATCCTCATTCCCGGAATAATAGTGAACAAAACCATATTAATCTGCTCAACAATGGTATCCAGGATTTTTTTTCTTTCTTCATTTAGAACAACCGGCTCTGTCAGCGGAACAGCCAAATCTCCTTTCATTCCAATTTCATTCTGTTCAATCCGAAATGCCACCGGCAGCAAAAAATTGGCGGAAATCATTCCGGAATGTGCATTGCGGATGACAAACAAATCCTTTAACGCAAACCGGAACAATGCCCTTATTACCTCTGAATAAGGTTTGAAATTATTTTCGTATATGCGGCAGAAAATTTCTCTGCTGCTTTCTCCGAAAATATAAGAATAATTACCCTTCTCTGCCATCTTTCTTGCTACGATAAGGTCCGTTTTGTTTTCTGTATTGGCTTCCACAACCTCATCCAGTCTCTTTTTCGGAAGAAATATATTTTCTCTGTCTGCGCGCTGAAAATCCATAAATACTGTTTTATTACTTCTGGAATTACCTTTATTTATGGCACAGCTCATAGTTTCCCGAACAATTTCTGCCCGCTTTCCATCTCTCTGCAAAATAACCCTGTAATTTACCTCATAAATGGTCTCTTCTATAAAAATATAAAAATCTGCAGAAATCTCCGCCCGATTATCATTTACATCGATATAATCTGCCGCTTCCTCTTCAACCGTCCTGCCAGTCATAATTTCCTGTAAATAATACAGCGCATCAATTATAGCCGTTTTTCCAGAACCATTCTGACCATATATGCCCAATACTTCAGCATTTTTGTAGGATAACTGTTTCCGACAGGCATTTGGCATCATAATCTGTCCGTTTTTTACATTTTTAATATTCGAAATTTTCAGCGAAGCCAACCTTACGATACTCTCCATAGCTTTCTTCCTCCATAGATTATATTTTAACACACCCGCCTTCTTTATTGCAATTCTTTTTTCTTATTTTATATTTTTTATTCCTTTTTTTTGAAAAATATTCAGATTTTTATCGCCCCATTCTTTCATATAGTCAAGAACAGATAAAAAGCTCTCTCCCAGGTCTGTCAGACTGTATTCGACATGCGGCGGCATCTCATGGAAGTCGGTGCGGACGATAAAGCCTTCCGCCTCCAGCTCACGGAGCTGTTTCGTCAGCGAGCTTTCCGTAATCTCTCCAATCTGACGGCGAAGCTGTCCGAATCTCCTTACATCGCATTTTCCGATATACCAGAGCAGCTCGATTTTATATTTCCCGCCCAGCATTTTCTGCATAGCGGAAATCGTTTTGCACCGCTCTGCCGCCGCCTCTGATTTTCTCATATGCCTCATCCTCCCTTTTTCATCAGTATAACACATTTTTCCGGATGAAAAAGGTACTGCAAAAAAGTACCGTACTTTTCTTTTTGCTGTACCCTGTTATAATATCCCCAACGGGACAGTCGTGTGCAGGTTTCCCGTTGCCTGCACATAATCCATCTATGTGAGGTGATTTTATGCATTATACTGGAACGATCTGGCGTCCTCCCTATGAGGCGGATTCGCTTCTTCTGGAGGTGACGGCAGGCTGCACGCACCACAACTGCAAATTCTGTACGCTGTACAGTGATTTGCCGTTTAAATTCCGGATGTCTCCCCTGAAGGACATCGAAAGCGATTTGCTGGAAGCACAGATTCTTCGCACAAATCCTCATTCAAAAATGCTGAATATTCTTTCGGGGAAATCCGGTCCAGAACCGATCCGGCGGGTTTTTCTGACGGGCGCCAACCCGTTTGTTCTGAAAACAGATAAGCTGCTGGAAATCGCAGAACTCATACGAAAATATCTGCCCTCCGTCGAATCCATCGGCTGCTTTGCCCGCATAACGGATTCCGTAAAAAAGACGGACGAAGAGCTTACGCTGCTCAGACAGGCGGGCTATAATAGGCTGACCATCGGGGCAGAAACCGGAGACGACGCGGCGCTGTCCTTTATGCAGAAGGGCTATACCGCCAGAGACATTCTTACGCAGTGCAGAAGGCTGGAGCAGGCTGATATCTCCTACGGTTTCTTCTATCTGACCGGTATTTCCGGAAAAGGGAACGGCGAATCCGGTGCAAAAGCCACCGCAAAAATCTTCAATCAACTGCATCCGTTTCTGGTCGGACCTAACATGCTGACCATTTATCCCGATTCTGTGCTTTATCGGGAAATCCGGAATGGAAACTGGCAGGAGGAAGGAGAGCTGGAAAAATATCGGGAGCTTCACACTCTGATTGAAAACCTGCATATTGAAACGTATTTCGCTGCAATGGGAGCCTCCAATGCATTCCAGCTCAGAGGCAGACTGCCGGAGGATAAAGAAAAGCTTCTGAAAACGCTTGAACGGATTATTTCTGATGTCAGTGAGCAGGAACTGCGGCGCTACAGAAAGCATCTGCCGCATCTATAAAAAATCCCCTGTACCTTGTCTGTGCAAAGTACAGGGAATATCTATAATTCCAGGTCGTTTCCGCAGAATGGGCAAAATTCCATTCCGACAGACCCCTGAGAGGGCAAGTGCATGTGACAATACGGACACTTCCAGAAGAATTGGAACACCAATAATCCGATTATATTTATTATCAGTCCGGCGATACCGAAAAAAATCTGAACTGCTTCCGATGTATTCACTCCGATAATCATAAATAGAATTCCAATTACAATCAGGATCCGGCCTGTCCGCCGGACATAGCGCAATTTCATGGCAATTCCCTCTTTTCCTTAATCAAAAGCGTATTTCCCAGCAAAATATCCCTATGCTAATGTTCCATCTCTTTCGACCCGCAATACTGCAATGTCCATTAATTATCCCTTTTTTTATCTATACTTAAGAAAGATATTTGACAGCTTCTTTATATGAGCCTCCATGAGATCTGACACCATATAATGCATACTTCCTATTGGCGGCGGGTTCCATGCTCTTATACTTGATTCCGGATAAGAATCTGTAACCTTGTCTCCCCCTTTAACTTCATAAATCGTAATTGACAACGCATCCAGGTTAGTATCCATATTTACAATATTCTGTACGTCACCATATGTTGCGCCGGTATTTTCATTTGCAAACCAGACATCAACATTTTCTCCCAGTTTATTTTTCACGGTAATTTTCGTTTCATGAATTTCTTCATTACTCAAAACATCCTCGGCACATACTGGCAATGCCATGTAAAAAATCATTCCAATAAACATTAAAAATCCCATAAATTTAAATTGTTTCATAGATTTTGCCGCTCCTTTCCTTTTCCGGTTTCGTGAATCTTTCATCATTTGCACAGTTCAATTAAAATCATCACATATGATATCACAAGTAATATCAGCCGGCGGAAGGCATAAAATATAGGTCTGAAAAGCTGCCAAGTGATTGTACAGAAGCATCACGGAAACCTTATCATAGAACAGGATGAACAAAATTTTAAAATAACCATATACCTGCCGCATCTATAAAATCAGCCCCCGTCTTACGACGAGGTCTTACTTCTTCCAGGACTTCTTTTTAAGGTGCTGCCCTCGCACCATATCTTTGCCTTCCGGCTCACTTCTATTATATGCGAAATCAGCAGAAACCGCAAGACAATCTGCAAAAATCTTTATTCAGCCAATCGAAATAATTTTTCTTTTCCGGGTCGCACCTCGGCGCTATGAATCCCGATCATCTTTTTCGTATTCCAGAATGTCTCCCGGCTGGCAGTCGAGCACCTCGCAGATCGCCTCCAGCGTAGAAAAGCGGATCGCCGTCACCCGATTGTTTTTGAGCTTGGAAAGGTTGACATTGGAAATACCCACCTTCTCCGCCAGCTCATTCAGCGATATTTTCCGGTCTGCCATCATGCGGTCCAGTCTCAATATGATTTTCCCCATAGTTCCTCCTCACAAAAGTCCATCCACATCTTCCTGAAGCTGTGTACCGTAGGCAAAGATCTGCGAGAGCGAAAGCGCCACAACACCCATCAGCAAGCTGTCCAGATTGACGCTCAGCTCCGCCACCTCAACGCCGATAAAGAGCCGTGCAATGATGCTCATCACCAGGCAGACAGCCGACTGTGAAATCAAAAAAATGCCAATCTCACGCACCATGCGGATGGTGTCTTTCTGAAATGGTGTGGCTTCCCTGGCAAATGAGGTCGTCCCAGCTGCCGTGCGCACGATCAGATAAACATTGCGGTAGACCATCGCCATCAGTGACAGGCAGATCACTGCCGTCACCGCAAAGAACAGCACCGCCGTCATATCCAGCGTACCATCCGCCTGAACGGCTGTGATTTCAAACCCGTATGATGTCAGCTCCGTCCCCTGCGAGACAACCCCTGCTGTAAGAAAATCTGCCAGCCGCTCCCTCATAAACAGACACCCTGCTGCAATGACAAGCATGATCGCCGTTGTAAACCAGTGCAGGATCTCCAGGATTTTTGCTCCGATCATAGTAACCTTATTTAAGCACTTCATATAAAAACCTCCCGTATTATGATAGTATCATTCCCGGTTCTGATGATACTATTATATTGCAGGAATTATTGTTTGTCAATATATTTTTATCGTTTATCGATAAATTATTAATGTTTCGCGAAAAACCATCTGTCTGTGGAGAGAAAGAATGCTGCAAATTCTGTATTAAAAGCTACAGGACCTTCCTCCGGCAGCCCCTTCGGATGAATGGAAACAAAAGGATACCCGCAGGATATCCCGCGGGCATATGTCTTGCAGATTATTCATTTTTAATTGTCCAGAATCGACCGCAATTCCTCGATCATCTCCTCGTCCTTCAGGCGGAATTTTACTTCCACGCGGCGGGAGGCGTCGGCGTCCTCGTTGCCATTCTCATCGAGTACGAGGTTGCTGCTGGAATGCCCGTTGACCGTCAGCTTTTCTTTCAGTGATTGCTGATCGTCGGCATCCAGGAAGCTCTGACAGATGCTGAGCAGATACTCCGCCACTGCCAGGGAACGGCGCTGGGAAAGCTCCAGATTGTACTCGTAACCGCCGCTGCTGTCCGTGTAGCCGTCGATGATGATCTCCGCAAGGTACGGGAAGTATTCCTCCTGCATCAGCACGCTGCAGTAGATCGGCAGGACATTGCCGAGCACCTCCTGCCCCTCCGGTGTCAGCTCCGTCTCGTCGTAGTCGAAGAGGACACTGGAATCCATGACAAGGGAGCCGTTCGTCTCGTCGATCTCAACGCTGATGTTGTTATTGGCAAACTCCTGCTTCAGAGCCTCGATCACGTCCGCTTTCACTCCGATGATCTTGTCGATGCGCGCCTGCTGATCTGCAAGCTGCGTGGTCTTTTCATCCAGCGCGCTCTGCTGGCTCTCAAGCGTAGCACTCTGTGCATCAAGCTGGCTCTGCTGCTCGTCAAGCTGTGCTGCCAGCGCGTCGAGCTGCGCCTTCTGCGCGGCAAGCAGCTCGTCCTGCGATGCGAGCTGATCCTTCTGTGAGGCAAGCTGATCCTGCTGGTTTGCCATCTGATCCTCCTGGCTCATGATTTTCTTTGTATATTCATCCTGCAAATACAGCTTTTCATCGCGCTCCTTTATGCTCGCCTCATAATTCACCTGCGCCTGAAAAAGCGAGACGCACATGATCAGCACAAAAAGCAGCAAAATACCCGCCATCATATCGGAATAAGAACGCCATACATTGAAACCGCTGTTTTCCTTTTCTCTGCGTTTTCTCATAAATACCCTCCAGATTACTTATCGCCCCGGAAAATACCTCTTCCCTTCCTGCGGCTGCTTTCCTTCATGTAGGCAACCATCGTCTCAAGCAGCTCCTCCTGGCGCTCGCCCTGTTCCTGCAGCGTTTTCTGGATATCAAGCAGCAGGTCGCGGTTGCTGTTGTTCACCGCCATATTGCGGATGCTCGTGCGCTGCCCGGCTTCCGGCGAGGTAACGATATTGTACAGGAGATTCTGCACCTGTTCCATCGTCTTTGCCGTCAGCTTCTGATACTGTACAAACTCCTGCATCCGCTCGTTGTAGCTCTCCACCAGCCGTTCGTTCGCCTCGTAGAGATTGCTGTTGTGCTGGCTCGCCGCCGCGAAGCCCTCCACGCTGACGCTCGCCGCGCTGACATATTTCTGCATTGCCTGGTTGCACGCCACCCAGAATTTCGCCGAGCTCTGCTCCGCATCCTGCAGATACGACACCACCTGGCGGTAATTCTGGTTCAGCGTCTCCGCATACTGCTGGTTCATGTCCATCGTCTGCTGCGCGCTCGTCAGATATTCCTTATGCATCGCGCCCATCTCGCGCACCATACCCTGCATGTTCGTGTTCTCATTCTCGAAGGTCGTGCGCAGCTCCTGCGCCATATCGCGGTAGAGATTTTTCGTATTCTCCGCCAGAGCATTCTGCGCCTTCGTCAGCTCATCCAAAGCCTCGTTGAAATTGTCAAACTGAAGCTGAAAGGAAGAACGCATCTTCTTCAGGAAATCCTCCAGAAGCCCACTCAAAAGCTCCTCCTGCCCTTTGGCCATCGTCTCTGTGAGAATATCCATCGACTGATTCATCTTGCGGAAGGAAGGCGTGATCACCTTCTCGAAGCTGTTTGCCAGATGCTCGGAAAACTGCTCCGTCATTTTTTCGATCGCCTCGGTCTGCTCGCTCTGGTAATTTACCATGATATTGCGCGCCTCCGCCTCCGCCGACGGGATCACGTAATGATGGAATTTATCCAGAAAACGCTGCAGGCTGTTCATCAGATCGCTGTAGGCCGCCTTTGTGCCGTAGCCGAACACCAGCGACAGCGACAGACCGTAAATGGACGTGAGGAAAGCAACCTTAATACCGTTTACCAGGGACGATACGGAGGCCGTCATCGCCTCATAGTTCGAAGGCTCAAAGTTTTTCAGACCAAACACCAGCCCGATAAAGGTACCGAGGATACCAAGGCTCGTCAGCACATCCGGGATCAGATCGATCAGCCGTTTTCCAAAGATGCTGTCCACCTCGGTGTCGTTAATGTAATCCTCAATATCGCCGATACCGCTCTGGCTCTTTCGGATAAAGGCGGTAAACTCCTGATAGCGCTCATCCAGCTCCTCATGCTCAAAAAGCTCCTCCGGCAGCGACGCAGGAGATCCTTCTATGGAATCCACCACATTAAATGTGTTGTCGATCTCTTCTGCCGCCCGGTCGAAAGCCTGCTCCAGGCCGGACATTTTCCGGAATCCAAGCGCCATACCCACGATGCAGATCACGATCATCAGCGCGAGAAAAGCAAAATTGTAGATCATCATGTCGAGCGAGCCTCTGCCGACAAACAGCGTGAACACGATACTTGCCGCGATCACCAGCACAAACAGTATTTTGTCAAACCATTTTCTCCCCATGGTATCTCTCCTCCTCTATACGTTGCAGCAGTTCAGCCAGGCTGTCCTGTTACTATACATTCTCTATCTGCCAGTCGATCGGCTCTATGCCGTGCTGCTGCAGGAATTTATTTGTCCGGCTGAACGGCCGGCTCCCGAAAAAGCCCCGGTAAGCGGAAAGCGGACTGGGATGCGGCGCCTCCAGGATCAGATGCTTCGGATTATTCAGCATCGCTTTTTTCATCTGCGCCGGTCTTCCCCACAGAATAAACACGATCGGGCGGTCCTGATCATTTAAGATGCGGATCGCCGCATCGGTAAACTCCTCCCATCCGATGCCGCGGTGGGAATTTGCCTGGTGCGCCCGCACGGTCAGAACCGTATTTAGCAGAAGCACCCCCTGCTTTGCCCACTTCGTCAGATATCCGTTATTCGGGATATAACAGCCACAGTCGTCCTGCAGCTCCTTGTAGATATTCACGAGCGACGGCGGGATCTCGACGTCCGGCTTGACGGAAAAGCAGAGTCCGTGCGCCTGTCCGTCGCCGTGGTACGGGTCCTGACCCAGAATAACCGCCTTCACCTCCGAGAGCGGCGTAAACGCAAAAGCGTTGAAAATATCATCCGCAGGCGGAAAGATAAGGTGCGTGCGGTATTCCTCGTTCACGGTCTGATACAGCTTTTTATAATATGGCTTGGAAAACTCCGGCTTCAGCGGAGTAAGCCAGTCGTTTGAAATCGGTGGCATAGTTTTTCTCCTCACATTCTGACAGAGACCTTTCTGCTTTGCAGATATCTCTTCACTTCCTGTATTTCCAATTCTTTATAATGAAACAGCGAAGCGGCAAGCGCCGCGTCCGCGCCTCCTGCCGTCAGCGCATCGTAAAAATGTTCCATCGTTCCTGCGCCGCCGGAGGCGATCACCGGCACCGGGACAGCGTCCGCGATCGCGCGCGTGAGTGCAATATCATAGCCCGCCTTCGTGCCGTCGCAGTCCATGCTGGTGAGCAGTATTTCGCCCGCTCCCATGCGGCAGACCTTCTCGGCCCACTCGACAGCGTCGATTCCTACGTCGATCCTGCCGCCGTTTTTATAGATATTCCAGCCACTCCCATCCTCCCGGCGTCTGGCGTCGATCGCAACCACCACGCACTGACTGCCGAATTTATCCGCCGCCTCGCTGATCAGCTCCGGGCGGTTGATCGCGGAGGAATTGATGGAAATCTTGTCGGCTCCTTCCCTTAACAGTATTTTAAAATCCTCAACGGTGCGGATGCCGCCGCCCACCGTAAAGGGGATAAACACGCGCTCGGCAACACGCCGCACCATATCGACCACGGTTTTGCGTTCATCCGAGGACGCCGTGATATCAAGGAAAACAAGCTCATCCGCGCCCGCCCTGTCGTAAGCCGCCGCAATCTCCACCGGGTCGCCCGCGTCCCGCAGGTTCACAAAATTAACGCCCTTAACTACCCTTCCGTTATGTACATCCAGACAGGGGATGATCCTCTTTGTAAACATCGCTATTCCTCCCCAAGCTCCGTGAAATTTTTCAAGATCTGAAGTCCCGCACGACTGCTCTTCTCCGGGTGGAACTGGCAGGCAAATACGTTGTCCTTCTCCACGGAGGCGTGAATGTGTACGCCGTACTCCGTGGAAGCGGTCACAATCTCCGCCTCGCGCGCTTTCAGATAGTAGGAATGGACAAAATAGACGTATGTCTCCTCCTTAAGCCCCGCAAACAGACGCCCCGGATGGTCGAACGTTAAAGAATTCCAGCCGATATGCGGCACCTTTAAGCCCTCCGTCTCCGGTATACGCAATATCTCGCCCGGCAAAATACCAAGCCCCGCCACCCCCGGAGATTCCTCGCTGCGCTCAAACAGAAGCTGCAGCCCCAGGCAGATGCCAAGAAACGGCTTTTTCTGCGCGGTCACTTCGCGGATGACCGGCACAAGGTCATATTCATTCAGCCGCCCCATCGCGTCCCCAAAGGAACCGACGCCGGGCAGGATCACCTTGTCCGCCCGCAAGATCTCCTTTGCATCCCTGGTGACGCAGGCTTCCTTTCCAAGAAACTGCAGCGCCTTATATACGCTTTTTAAGTTGCCGGCATCGTAGTCGATAATCGCGATCATGTCATTTTCCTCCCATAACCGGGTATTTTCAGGACTTATTCCATAAATCTTCTTTGAGAACATCGCCCATTCTTGTTATATTTTATCACATCTCGTTACACGTCATTACGCAGATAATTCGTAAATAATTCGTATGAAGAAATTTTTACGAATATCAGGAAACGCACAAGGGAGTGCATTTTGTCTGCACTCCCTTAGTTTAACACATTTTTTTTTAACTTACAACGCTTTACATGCGGGAATATCCGTAACTATTTACAATTGCATCCAGCTTCTGTTTTGCTCTGCACATCGGGCACTCTGTCGCATGGTACATTTTGTAGTCGGGAATATCCTCGTCGGTAAACAGCGAGCTTACCTTCACCCCGTCTACCTCTTGCGTTGCGCTGAACAGCGCCGCTGCGCCCTCCACAATGCCTCCGTAGTAGCGGATACATTCTACCGCACGCTTGATGGTGATACCGGTAGATGCCGTGGCAAGCATCAGCAGTACATGCTTGTCTTTGATCATGCCCTGCATATTATCCCGGAAAATAAGCTGCCCGCCGGTGTGGATCTCCGGTGAAACAACGTACATGGTCTGATGGGAGTTAATGGACATGATGCCGTTTCTGGTAAGCTGCTCTGCCAGATATGCTCCGATGATCTCGCAGCCGTCCATGCAGACGATCGTATCAATGTATGTAGTCGTCTCGTAATTGCGCGCGAGGATCTTTGCTGCGCCCTCCGCTTCGCTCTTACGCGCCTTTAAAAAGGTCATATCCACATAATAATTGATATGGGAGTGATTGGTTACAAAATGTCCGGGGATGACCCGAAGCACCACGTTGCTGTTTGACTTTGATGGTATTCTGATGACTCTGGATTCCATATGTACCCTCCTGTATGAGTTCTTTTGTGAATAGTATACCATACATCAAGAGAATTACAATTGTTTTTCGTCATTTTTATGAAAAATAATCTTACTCACCCAAAGACGGCTCTTTGCGGTTCAGATAATCAACCGGCTCCTCCGGAATGCAGATGCTGCGCCCCGCAAGCTCCTCCGGCGCCTGCGCCAGCTTGCTGTGGATGCGCACCAGCACCGCCTTCTGATTGAAAAGCGCCGTCCGCTCAAACGGCAGCCTTATGACGGACGGGTAGGAAAGGCCCACGCCAAGCTCCAGAATACAGAGCTTTTTCCCGATGGTCGAGGCAAGCCAGTTCCGGTAAAACTGCCACTGCGGAAGGTATGCCGATTCATCGTAGTTCTCCATCGTCACCACATTGCCCGCTGCCTCGCTTCCGCAGGGTGCGACGATAAAAAATTCATTCAGCTTCGATTCGTAGATCAGATCATCGGTGTTTACCGTTACCGCAAACCACGGCTTTCCTTCGATCAGCTCCGCCACTTTATTATAAGCGCGGATGATCTGCTCTTTTTCTGCTTTTCTCTGTGTAAATTCATCGCCGACACCGATCAGCACCGCGTCGGCATTTTTAATTGCCTCCCGTATTCTCTCCATTTACTCTCCTTTGCTGCAATCCAGCTCAAACCAGAAGCAGACGCCATCCGCGCTGTTATAAACGCCGTACTGCTGATGCATGGATTCCATGATCGCCTTCACAATGGAAAGTCCGATGCCGCTCCCGCCGTACTCTCTGGTCCGCGCCTTGTCCACCTTATAAAATTTGATCCAGACCTTCTCAAGCTCGTCCTCCGGTATATGACTGCCGGTATTAAAGACGCTCGTGCGCACCTTATCGCCCTGCCGTTCTGTCCTTACCTCGATCCTTCCGCCCTCGTTCACATGGTTGAGCGCATTGCTGACGTAATTGGTGACAACCTCCTCCAGCTTAAATTCATCGCCCCATACATACAGAGGCGCCGTCTCCGCAAACACAACCGTAACATTTTTCTGCTCCGCCAGAATATGCGTGGACTGCACAACGCCGCCGAGAAGCTCCGTCAGGTTGAAGCGCACCATGTTGACCACATCGTTTCCAAATTCGAGCTGATTGAGGCTGAGCAGCTTCTTGACCATATTGTTCATTTTGGAGGCCTCGTCCATAATGACCTCACAATAAAACTCCCGGCTCTGCTCATCGTCGTTAATGCACTCCTTGAGTCCCTCTGCGTACCCCTGGATGAGCGCGATCGGCGTTTTCAGCTCATGCGATACGTTTGAAAGAAATTCCTTGCGCATCTCGTCGATCTGCGTTTTCTTCTCGATGTCCTTCTGCAGCTCATTGTTCGCCGTTTTCAGCTCAGAGATCGTCCGCTCCAGCGTCTCCGACATATGATTAAAATTCTTGCCAAGCTCCCCGATCTCATTCTTTCCGCCGCTGGTATATTTGGCGTCAAATTCCAGGTTTGCCATCCGCCGGGATAAAATGGTAAGCTCCCGGATAGGCTCTGAGATCCGTTTGGAAATCCACCATACAAAGAAAATGCTCAGCAGCGTGGCGGCAAGGATAATATATAAGGTAAACTGATTGGAAATCTTTACGTTTTCCACGATCGACTGCAGCGGTATGCGCATCAGCAGGTAACAGCCGTTATCAAGCCGTCCCCACGCCTCCAGATATTCGGTGGAATCCGCGGAATCCTTAAATTTCTGGATCCGGTAGGAATCCGTCTGCAGCAGCACGTCGCGCTCGTCGTCCTGCAGATTAAAGCCATACAGATATCCCTGGATGCGCGCGAACATGACCTTATCTTCTTTGCTTTGATAAACCGCCCAGGCGCTTCCGTTTGTATCGACATACAGGATCACCAGGCTGACATTGTTCGTCCCGCTGATGCGGCGAAAGTCCGTGTCAAAGGCGTCGCCCTGGTAATCGGCATAATCCTCCACACTGTTGATCGCATTGTAAATCTCGATCAAATCCGTTTCCTTCTGACTGATGTAAAAGTTTTCCAGAAACAGGTTGTTGATCAGCAGGTATAATGCAAGCATCACCGCAATCAATCCGGCAAAGCTGATGATAAGCTGTGTTCTGATCGAGTGCTTCATCTCTTATTCCACCTCGAATTTATAGCCCATACCCCAGATGGTCTTTATGTAATCTCCCTGCGCTCCCAGCTTGCTGCGCAGCTTTTTCACGTGAGTGTCAATGGTGCGCGCATCCCCGAAATAATCATAGTTCCAAACGCTGTTTAAAATCTTTTCACGCGAGAGCGCAATGCCCTGATTTTCCATAAAATAACTCAGAAGCTCAAATTCCTTGTAGCTCAGATCAACATTTTCCCCGTCCGCCTTTACGACGTGCGCCGCTTTGTCCAGGCTGATCTTGCCCGCCGTTAGCACCTTATCCGATGCCAGCGCGTTGCTCCTGCGCAGGATCGCCTCCACGCGCGCCACCAGGATCTTCGGGCTGAACGGCTTGGAAATATATTCGTCCACGCCCAGCTCAAAGCCAAGCAGCTCGTCCCGCTCATCCGCGCGCGCCGTCAGCATGATGATCGGCACATTCGACATGCCGCGGATCTCCCGGCAGACCTGCCAGCCGTCCATCTTCGGCATCATGACGTCCAGAATTACCAGCGCGATATCCTTCGTGGCGAAAAAGATGTCGACTGCCTGCGCGCCGTCCTCCGCCTCCAGCACCGTAAAGTCTTTCTTCACCAGGAAATCTTTCACCAGCTTACGCATCCTGCTCTCATCATCCACAACCAAAATCTTTAATTTATCCATAACAAAGACCTCCATTACACAATTCATTCATTTAAAAATGAAGATATCATAGAAATATGTCTGTTTTGTGAAAAGAATTCTTTTTTATCATATCATGAAAGATTTCTTTCAACAAGGAGCGATAGCGAATTTTAAATGGATTTGCGAAGGCTGCTGTAAACAGCAGCCCTGCAACTGCCGGTTGACAGATTTTCCGGTCCGCTTGATTGACTGCAACCGCCCCGTCTGCTATAGTAAAAGCATAAACGAGAGCGCTTCGTAACTAAAAGAAAAGAGGATATTGTATGATTTTAGCGGAAAAAATAATGAATCTCAGAAAAAAGAACGGCTGGTCGCAGGAGGAGCTTGCGCAGCGGCTCTCCGTCTCACGGCAGTCCGTCTCGAAATGGGAGGGCGGTCAGTCCATCCCCGATCTCGACAAGCTGCTTGCCCTCAGCCAGATCTTCGGTGTGACGCTCGACTATCTTGTAAAGGATGAGATCGACTGCAATGAAATCCAGTACGACGCAGGCGAACCGATGGATGACCTGCCGCACGTATCGGTGGAGGAAGCAAACCGTTTCCTTTCTGACGTGCAGACGGCGTCAAAGCAGATCGCCCTCGGCGTTTCCATCTGCATACTCTCGCCTGTCGCGCTTCTGCTGCTCGGCGGTCTCTCTGAGACGGGCAGCGGGCACATCACGGAGGACATAGCCGGCGGTCTTGGCGTCGCGATCCTTCTTATTATGATCGCAGCCGCCCTCCCGCTTTTTATTAAAAACGGAATGAAGCATGAACATTACAAGCATATCACGGAGCATTGCTTTCACGCAGAGTATGGGGTGGAGGGCATCGTCAATGACCGCATGGAAAAATTCTCCGGAACCTACACAAACGGCATCGTGTGCGGCGTTCTCCTCATCATTCTCGGAATTGTTCCGCTGATGCTGGCGGGCGGTTTCGGCGCCTCCGATATGACGCTGATCTCCTGCCTCTGCCTCCTGCTCGCGCTCATCTCGATCGCTGTATATATTCTGGTAAAAAACGGCATGATCCACGAGAGCTACCAGCAGCTTCTGCAGGCGGGTGATTTCTCCCCGGAAAAACGGGCGCAGAGCAAACGCAACGAGACGATCAGCTCCATCTACTGGTGCAGCGTCACGGCGATCTATCTCGCCGTCAGCTTTTACAGGAATAACTGGGAGAAAAGCTGGATCATCTGGCCGGTAGCCGGCGTGCTGTTTGTCGCCGTGATCGGTTTTTCAAAGCTGCTTGAGAAAAATCATCAGGACTAAAAGCTGCCCGCCCACAAAAGAATCGGGGCTTATGCAGCAAAAAAGCTACATCAGAAAGCGCGCCCAGCCGACAAGCGGTCCCAGCACCCTGATGCGCAGATCGCGCTGTCTGCTGATCTTCTGCGGCTCCCTGCCCTCCGGCAAATCATAGTTTTTCTCATCAATTACCCGGAGGGCGTCCTTTTCATACTGCCCCATCGCCTCCCGCAGAGCCTCGTTCACCGGCTCGCTGTCGATCACCAGCATCAGCTCCGTGTCGAGATAGGCGCTGCGCATGTCCCAGTTGAAGGAACCGATCGCCGATAGCCGGTCGTCGATGACAAAGCATTTTCCGTGATAGGAAATGCCGCCGTCATATTCCATGATCTGCACGCCGGTCCCCAGGATCCTGCCCTTATTTTTCTTGTAATCCATCGCTCCGAACGGATTTCCATTGTTAGCGATGGAATTTGTCATCATCTGCACCTCTGCCGTCCCGCTGCAGACCTCACGCAGACGCTCCAGCATCCAGTCGTTGCAGACAATGTAAGGCGTATGGAACACAACCTGCTCTTTTGCCTGCTTCATTAACTCCGTGATCGTGTAGTACACGACCGGCTCTTTGGAAAAGATATGCGTCGGGTTGGACACCAGGCGGATATTCTGCACCGGCAGCGTTTCTGCCATATAGTCCGGCGTCTCAAACCAGTCGGCATGCTCCTTTTGCATCGTCTGATAAAGCTGATGCAGTTCTTCGCAGGCGGCGGATATCTTTGAGCCCGTCGTCAGCGTCCAGCTTTCACCAAATGTGCGGCAGTCCCTGCTGTCCCACACCTTTTCGAAATAATCGCGCACCTGATGAAGGGAGGTATTCTGACCGACGCTTCCGGCGTCCTCATAAATCAGCACATCCCAGTCATAATTTTTATAGCCCGGCTGGTCGCCGAGAAAGTAATCGTAAGTGTTGCGCCCGCCCAGAATGTATGCAAAATCATCCGCGATCAGATATTTGTCATGCAGTCTGCCCATCGCCGTCCAGGGGCACAGAAGATTCACGGTATTATAAACGCGGATCTCTGCCTGCTCCGACTGCGCGAGCGCAAGGAAATAAGGATTTCTCCACACCTGCGTCCAGTAGGAAAAACCGTCCAGAAGGACAGATACCTTTACGCCCCGTTCCGCAGCGTCAAGAAGTGCCGCCAGCACCTGCTTTCCGCTGATGTCCGCATCAAATTCCAGTGTGGAGAGGATAATCTCATCCTCTGCCTGCGCGATCAGGCGGATGCGTTCCTCAAGCGCCTCCCCGTTCTGGGAAATTACCTTCGCGCGCTCCCCGGAATATCCGTCTCCGTAAAAATCCGCCGAAGAAAATTCTGCTGTCGTTTTTTCCGATACCGGTGGCTGATAGGCAAACGGAAGGATCGCTCCGCCGAGAAGATAGCACAATATAATAGCAACGATCACCCGTTTTTTTACATGTCGTTTCCGTTTTTTTCCGTCCGCCGCATTTTTTCTGCCGCAGTCTTTCCTCCGTTCGCCTTCTTTCCGGCGAAACAACTGTCTCATCCAACCACATCCATTATGAATTCTGCAATATCGTCAATTACCTGCTCATCCACGTGACCTTTCACAGAATATTCTGTGATGTCGCGCTTTCCCTGCGTAGGCATCATCAGGTGATTCAGCCCTTCGTACAGATGGAATACCGCGTTATCTCTGCCCGCAAGCATCTCCTGCCAGAGCACGTAGTCTTTTTCCGGGTACACCTGGAAATCGGCGTCGCCCTGCAGGATGAGAACCGGCATTTCCACCTGGTCGATAAAATTTTCTCCGCAGTATTCTTTATTCGACTTCCAGTACCGTACCGGGATGCCGAGCAGCAGCTCGTCATCCGGTTGAGACTCCAGTTCCTCGCGCAGAACCTTCACGGAGGTCTCCACCTGCTCCGCCGCTTCCGCAAGCTGTGCCTGCTCTTCGTCCGTCAGCTCGCCCTCATTTGCCGCCGCGATCGCCTCCTGGTTCTGATCGTAGACAATCTCCCAGAGCGGACGCAGACTGCCTGCCATAGAAATGATCCCGGCAAGCTGCGGATGCTCTGCGGCGATTGCCGGGCTTAAGCAGCCGCCGAGCGAATGTCCGAGCACAAAAATCCGGCTGCCGTCCACGCGCGCATCCTCCTGCATCAGCTTGATCGCCGCATCGACGTCATCAAGCGTCTCCTCGCGCAGCGTGACCATTTCCGCCGAGCCGACGTCCGGACAATCCGGATACGTATAGTAACGCTTGTCGTAACGCAGCACTGCAATGCCGCGCGCCGCAAGCCCGTGCGCGATATCGGCAAACGGCTTATTTCCATTGATATTCTCATCGCGGTCGGAGGAACCGGAGCCATGCACGAGGATCACGACCGGCGGCTTTTCCGTATCCCTGGGCAAGGTCAGCGTGCCGCCAAGCGGAACGCGCTCATCCGCTGTCACCGTCACCTCTTCCTCGGTATAAGACAGCTCTTCTTCTCCTGACTGCACCTCCGTCTCCAGATAAGGCTCCACATCCGCGTAGGTGATCTGCATTCCGGCAATTTTCCCCTGCGCGTCGTAGACAATATGCAGCTTCAGACCGTTATTTTCATAGTGTTCCAGAATATCCACGCAAAAATACGCGTCTCTTTCATAGGTTTCCACGGAAAGCGTTTCTATAAAATCTCCCAGAACAGCAACCACAGAATTCCAGCTGCTCTCCAGCGACTTTTCATCGAGCGCCGCCGCCATCTCTGCGCTGAATTTTTCCGTCACCGCGGAAAAATTTCCCGCCTGCATATCCTCCGCCACCTGCAGAGCATCCTCCTTCAGACTCTCCGCATCCGGCTGCGGCAGAAGCGCAGCCCTTCCCGCTGCCGCCGGCAACAGACAAAGCGCCATACAAAGCAGCAATCCTGCCAATTTCCATTTCCCTCTCACAACAAATCCCCCTTCCTTTTCCCCTGTTATATACCCTCCACAAGGTGGAATGTCAACTGATTTTCTGATTAATATATGCCTGCGCAGGCAGTATCCGGCTTTATACTTCCGGAGCTGCCCCCTCTACTGATAACTTTGCACCACGATCTGAATACTGCGCAGTCCATTGTACTCGTTGATGGACGGATAGTAGATTACCGAAAGATGCACTGCGTTTTTCCGCCCCTGAAACAGCTTCTCCGTCTCTGCACATCCGTATTTTTCTTCGATGTATTCACGGAAAACCTTCGCGTCACCAAAGTAAACGGCGTCCATCATCGTCCCGGCGGCGTTCGCCACCCGCATACGCACCACGCGCCCGCTCTGTCCGACCACTCTTGCGCTGCAGACAGCGAGATTTTTTTCCGCGAACACCGGCTTGCTGTTTCCCTTCCCGAACGGCTCCAGATAGGAAAGCTCTCCGATCAGCCGCTCGGAAATATAATCCAGCGGCATCGGCACATCGATCACGATCTTCTCTGTCAGATCGTCCTGCGTGAGCGTCGTCTGTTCATTCAGCCGCCTGCGCAGCTTATCCACGTTTTCTTTTTTCAGCGAGCAGCCCGCCGCCATCGGATGTCCGCCAAATTTTAAGAAGAGGTCGCCGCATTTCTGCAGCTCCTCAAACATGGAATAGCTTTCGATCGACCGCCCGGAGCCCTTCACCTCATGCTCGCCCTGCGTCAGCACGATCGTCGGGCGATAGTAGCGCTCCCGCAGCCGCCCGGCAATAATCCCGGCAAGGCTTTCGTGACAGCCCGGCAGATAGACGACCAGCACCTTATCCTCCTTCATGGAGCTTGTCTCGATCAGCTCCACCGCCTGCTCGTATCCCTCCAGCGTCATTTCTTTGCGCCGCCCGTTCAGTTCCAGCAGCTCCTCAGCCAGCTCCGTCGCTTCCGTCTCCGACTCCGCCAGCAGCAGCGCCAGCGATTTCTTCGCCGTGTCCAGGCGTCCGCCGGCATTCAGACAGGGTCCGAGCACAAATCCAATGTGATAGGCTGTGATTTCCTTATCCTGCAGACCGTTCACGCGGATAAGCGCCTGAAACCCCAGATTTGAGGTATTGTTGAGCTGCAGCAGCCCTTCCTTTACGAGAATGCGGTTCTCGCCGGTGAGGTCCATCACATCCCCGACCGTTGCAAACGCCGCAAACTCCACCAGCTTTTCGCTCTCCTCCTGTGGGATGCCCATCGCCTCGTAGAGCACCGTTACCAGCTTATACGCCACCGCCGCCCCGCAGAGATTTTTGTAGGGATACGGACATTCCTTCTGATGCGGATTTATCAGCGCGTCCGCATCCGGCAGCACCGCTCCCGGCTCGTGGTGATCCGTCACGATTACCGTCATGCCAAGACTGCGCGCATAGGCGACCTGCTCCACGGCCGCTATTCCGTTGTCGCACGTCAATATCGTATCCACGCCCTCGTCGTTTGCGAGGTCGATCAGATTCTGATTCAGCCCGTAGCCGTCCAGAATGCGGTCCGGCAGATCGTAATCCACATTCGCCCCGCAGAGCAAAAGTGCCCGGTATAGGATATAGGTCGCGCATACTCCGTCGATATCATAATCCCCGATAATACGGATCTTTTTCTGCGCATCGATCCTGTCCGTCAAAAGCTCCACTGCTTTTTCACAATCCTTCATCAGATGCGCGCTGTGAAGATTTAAAAGGCTTCCGTTTAAGTATTCCTCGATGGCGGCGTCCCCGATGATATCCCGGTTGCGGATCAGCCGCGCCGTTACCTGATCAATGCCAAACTTTTTCGCGATCGCACCAAAATCCGCGCGCTTGGCGGCAACCACCCATTTTTCCATATGTATCTTCCTTCTATATTGATCTTTGTAAAAAAGGGACCGCTCTTCACGGTCCCCAAGCTCTATTGTTTGCTCTTAATCTTTGTTTTCATGACATACCACAGCGGCCCGGTGATGCAGACGGAGGAATATCCGCCGCAAACGATGCCGACCATCAGCGGAAGCGCAAACTCGCGGATGGAGCTGACGCCAAGTATATACAGCACCGCAACCATGATAAACGTGGTAATGGAGGTGTAGATACTTCTGGTGAGCGTCTGCGTGATACTGAGGTTCACAACGTCCGCGATCGTGTCCTTTTTCTTCATACCGTGCAGATTTTCACGGATACGGTCGAAAATAACGATGGTCGCGTTGATGGAATAACCCACGATCGTCAGCATACATGCGATAAAGGTATTGCCGACGCTGATCCATACAATGGCATAGCAGGCAAGTACCACGAACACGTCGTGCAGCAGCGCGATAACAGCGCTGGTCGCAAAACGGATATCTTTAAAGCGGAACCAGATGTACAGCAGCATAAGGATGGTCGCGATGATAACCGCCACGATAGCGTCGCTCTTCATCTCTCCGCTGATCGTAGAAGAAATACTCTCCGTGGAGATCAGCGTCTCGTCCACTGCGAAATCGGAAACCAGCTTTTCTTCCATTTCCTGACGCTCATCAACGGTAAGCTCCCTCGTCTTAATGATAACCTGATTGCCGCCGGTCACCTTCTGCATCTGGATGTTCGCGTCGCCAGTGACGCCCTCTACTACCGGCTGCACCTGTTCTTCCAGTTCCTCGATGCTGTAGTCCTCGTTAAAGGTAACGGTCGTCGCCGTACCGCCCATAAACTCCAGACTGTAGTTTAAGATCTTACCCTCGCTGCCCTTGTGGATCAGCATTGCTGCCGGACCGGAAAGCACGAGTACCAGAGAGATAATAAAGAAAATCTTTCTCTTGCCGACAAAGTCGATCGGCTTTACTTCCTTTGCTCTTCCATAATACTTCTCATCCTGCACACCCAGCGTATATACTGCCGTCATGATCAGGCGGGAGATCACGCACGCCGTAAACATGGAAAGCACGATACCAAGCGCCAGCGTCTGAGCAAAGCCCTGGATGGTGCCGGTGCCCTTCCACGCCAACACTGCCGCTGCAATGAGGGTCGTGATATTTCCGTCCAGAATTGCGGAAAGCGCCTTCTGGAAACCGGTCTTGATCGCCGCCTTCACCGATACGCCGGCCGTAATCTCCTCGCGGATACGCGCGTAGATGATGACATTTGCATCCACTGCCATACCGATAGAAAGGATGATACCGGCAATACCGGAAAGGGTAAGCGTGAGGTCAAATGCATTTAAGCATAAAAGATCAAGTCCTGTGTAGATCAGCAGAGATACGCCCGCCACAATACCCGGCACGCGATAAACGACCGCCATGAACAAAATCACCAGGATCAGACCGATCAGACCTGCCATAAGGCTGGTGGAGATCGCTTTCTGTCCAAGCTGAGCGCCGACAACGTTTGAGCGAAGCTCTTCCAGTTCGATAGACAGAGATCCGATACGGATGGAGGACGCCAGCTTTTCCGCCTCCTCATGATCCGCCATACCGCTGATCTGTGCCGTACCGCCTGTGATCGCTGTCTGCACGACCGGACTGCTGATCACCGCATCATCATAAACAATATAAATAATGTTGCCAATATTCTCGCTGGTAGCCTCGGCAAACTTTGTGCTGCCCTCATCGGTAAGAACCAGCTCTACCACATTCTGGCTGTTGCCCATCTCATCCGGCGCAGTGCCTGCACTTGCCGTTTTCACGTCGGTACCGTCCAGCACGACCGTGCCGTCCTCAAGCTGGAAGGTAAGGGAACCCGGCTTTCCAAGCTCCTCCAGGATCGCGTTCGCATCCGATACACCCGGGATCTCGATGTTGATACGGTCAGAGCCTTCCTGGTAAACCTGCGCCTCCGTGCTGTAGCCTGCGACACGCTGCTGCAGCTTGTAGATGGTATCGCTCATGTCTTCCGCAGACGGCGTTTCCTCGCCGACCGCGCGGTAGGTAATGCTGACGCCGCCGGACAGATCAAGCCCGAGCAGGATATTTCTTGCCGCGCCCGTGCCTGTCGGTCCGAAACCGACGATCGTGGTGAAACCCAGCAGCAGGACCAGAACGACCGTTCCGATCACAACCGCCAGTGATTTGTTCTTGTTCATTTTCTCTTCCTCCTACTACAATGTATTTATGGTTAATACCCCTTACAGCCA
>UMDR01033778.1_pt1 | contig 23477 bp, 21 predicted proteins | sample 1964541 | NCBI WGS metagenome assembly UMDR01 (sample SAMEA4835999, study PRJEB28245) | human gut metagenome | biome: gut microbiome; material: fecal sample | place: Denmark | collected 2008 | reverse complement strand
ATCTAATAAAATTCTATTTATAATTTGCCGATACCGGCAAATATTGCTATCTTTGACATCGAAATCGGAATCAAACTTGCCGATAACAGGAACATATGGAATATATTTCAGTAATTGCATTCGCCGAGAAATACGGCATTTCGGAGCGCACGGCGCGGAACTATTGCGCCGCAGGAAAAATCGAGGGCGCATTCCTCACGGGAAAAACATGGAACATTCCTGCCGATGCCGCTTTGCCCGCGCGCAAACGTCGCCGCTCGAAGCTGTCGCCGTTACTTATCGCACTGCGCGAGCAAAAGGCCATGCAGCTCAAAGGCGGCATTTACCACAAGACTCAGATCGATCTGACCTACAACTCCAACCATATCGAGGGCAGCCGACTGACGCACGACCAGACACGCTATATCTTCGAGACCAACACTGTCGGCATCGAGGACGAAAGCGTCCGTGTAGACGACATTATCGAAACGACGAACCACTTCCGTTGCATCGACCTCGTTATCGACCGCGCCGAAGAGCGGCTGACCGAGTCGCTGATCAAGGAACTGCACGCCATACTCAAATCAGGCACCTCAGACAACCGCAAGGAGTGGTTTGCCGTCGGCGCCTACAAACGCCTGCCCAACGAGGTAGGCGGCAACGAAACGACCGCACCCGAGAACGTTTGCCGGGAGATGAAAGCGCTGCTTGCCGAGTACAATGCCAAGCGGCAGAAAACGCTGGCGGATATCCTCGATCTGCACCAGCGCTTTGAGATGATCCACCCGTTTCAGAACGGCAACGGACGTGTGGGACGGCTCGTAATGTTCAAGGAGTGTCTGGCTAACGGTATCGTACCGTTCATCATTACGGATGACTTGAAGATGTTTTATTATCGCGGTCTGCAACGCTGGCCGGAAGTTCGGGAGTATCTTACGGACACCTGCCTGACAGCACAAGACAACTACAAGGCAATACTCGACTATTTCAAGATCGAGTATTGATTCCGTCCGGTATTTCAAAGAGCCCTTATTTTCGCAATACGGATTTTCCCGTTCCCCTCAATTCTGCACGCGCGTACAGAAGACTTGGGGCGCGATTGGTTTTCGTGAGGTTCGGAGGAATTTCAACCCCTACCCATCGTTTCAAGGCTCGCCGACCTGTCCGGCGAAAGGTACTACCTCGATCACGTAACTCTTTGATGTTCATGTATTGGATTCCAAAGAGTTGCGAAAATCGCCAAAGTACTGCGTGTCAAAGAGTTGGCGTAATTCATTAATTCACTGTACTTCAATCATCATCTCGATTTATCGCCGTTTTGAGTATCGCATCTCCTACGATCATCGATGGCGAGTGATGAAGCAGTCGTCGCTGCTGCGCCATCTCAATATAGATGCGCGTGGTCTTCGTATCGGAGTGTCCCATCATATCCTTGATCGTTTCGATGTCCACGCCCTGCTCGACCATCAACGCTCCGAATGTATGCCGCAGTGAATGCGCTGAGATCTTCGGGTGCGAGATGCCGATGCGGGCTAATCGCTGCTTGATAATACGTCCGATGGTCTGTCGCACAAGCCGGTTGTCGCACTGTGCCTTATGGGATACGAAGAGCGGCGTGTCGTCATCGAAATCCCGTTCAGCGAGATACGCTTCGAACAGTTCGACCGTATCGGGATGAAGCACGACGATATCGTTCTTGTCCATGCGGCCCTTGCGCTGGATATAGAGAATCGGCTCTTCCTCGCGCTTCGAAAAATCACCGATATCGATACGCTCCACCTCGCAAGTACGAAGCCCATTGAACAGCATCAACGAAATCATCAGTCGGTCACGGCGGCCGATCATCGTCCCGGTATCGATGCTCTCCAAGAGCCGAAATGCCTGCTCCGCCGTAAGAGGCAGTTTGCTGTACGCCGTATGATGCTTGCTGCTCTTGATCCCTGCGACGATGTTGTCATAATAACCGCACCGCTCGCAGAACCCGTAAAAGAGCTTGAGGATCGTAATGAGACTATTTACGGTATAGACGCTTTTACCCTCGGCTTGCAGATACTGTTTATACTCCAACACATGCCGACGCTCCGGCGAGTGAGTATCGACATCGTGGGTCGGCAACCACCGGAACCACAACGCGATTTTGCGTCGGTAATCCTGTTTGGTCGAAGGTCGGATGTCGCTCTCCGAAAGCCATTCGGTGATGATTTCATTCAAATTAAGGGTCGTTCGCATGGTCGTTGAAGTCTATGGTAAAAAAGCTGGCAGCACAAAGCGATTATTTCCAATAGCCGATCTCCCCGTTATCGTTTAATCGTATTATTATCAATCGATTCAGAGCTGCGCACCGCCTGCTCGTTTTACATCATAGGCATTTGTTTTAACGGTTCGACATCGGTTATCTTCGCTCCCGTGCACTCTTGCTGTTATGGCAGCGGTTGCAGAGGGACTGCAGGTTCTTCAAGTCGAGCGGTGCACCGCCCCGATTGATCGGGACAATATGGTCGACTATTTGCGCCGGCGTATGCCGGTCGCGTTTCAGGCACTCCTCGCATAGAGGCTGCTGCTCCAATTTGACCAGACGCAGTTTCCGCCATACGGTAGACTGGTAGAACTCCGTATTGGCATGGCGGCGTCCCGACTGCGGTTTGTGCTCCGGCATCCACGGACGACAGACAGTGCGTTTAAGGTGCGGCATAGTCAGAAAATAATTTCGGGATTCAACGGCAGATCATGATCTTCGGTCTCGAAACCTATGATGCGGACGATCTTCGCATCAGGATAGCGTTCGCGCAACTCACATGCGGAAATGCCATACTTGGCGAAGTCGGCAGTATAGGCTGCAGGGCCATATCGTTCCGCATTGTAGCGAAGATTTTCGATCTCAACCTCCGTCCACTTCTCCATCTCGCCATTATGGGTCACATACTTGCGGCGTCCGTCTTCCAAATGATGAATGATTCGTTGCAATTTCATATCGTATTCGTTTTGATTGTCAGCGAAGGCTTTCGCCCTCGAACTTCACCGGACGGCACAGGCGCGTCAAGCGGTCGAAAGTCCGTTCTCCATAGCGATGAAGCAATTGTTCGCGGGTCAAGTTCGTCGAGAGGAACAACGGTCGCAAATAACGTTCGACAGCGTTGATGACACGGTTGAACCCTTCGTATTTCTCGCCGTAGTCGTTCACAAGCGGTTCGACGCCCAACTCGTCGATAATGGGATAAGCCGTGCGGGTCAGGTAATCGAGGTTAGTCATACGTGCATCGTATCCGGCCGTCCGCAGAGCAAGGTCGTAAGGCTTGGAGAATTCGTCGGCATGAATGGCGACCGTCATCCGTTCCTTCATCGCCAGCAGCACAGGAACGACGCCCGTCAAAATGATGCTCTTGCCCCGTCCGCAGTCGCCGTAGAGCAGCAGCCCGCGCCCTTTGGTAGAAGTCATCCAATCGACGACTCCGGCATACTCGGGCAGGTGGCGGTAGCGCACGATCGAGGTGTCGACCCGTCGGAAGATTTCGCAGAACAGGCCCTCGCAATAGTCCCTGTCTCCCCACGAAAAGTTATACGGCGAGCGGACGACGAGGCGTTTATCCGCGACCATGCGGTCGATGAGCGATGCGATCCGGTTCATGCGGTATGTTGTTTTTGTCGTGTGAAAATAGGGCGGACGCTATTTGCGGAAAGAGGTCTTTGTCCCATTTTTCATTTGCGGTCGAGTTTTTCCAGCAATCGTCGGGTGCGTTCGTCGGTCGAAGGATAAATGATGTGACCGAGATGTTGTCCTTGCGTAACGGGCTGATCTCGATGCAAAAGAGCTCCTCCCCGCAACGGGAACAACCCGGCCCAATTATTCGCAATACTTTGATCGATGATCTGATAGGCTGTATGCGGATTATCGGCTGCAAGGTGTTTGAGACGAGCCAAACACCTACGGGCCGAAAGTTCGCTCTTATAACATTCCCGACGACTGCGCTTATAATTCGACCAAGCTCGCATCGCGCTGCACCAAGGTTCATCAAGCCCTTCGAGCCACGTATCTGCATCGAAAAAAGGGGAAACACATTTTTCTTTTTTTCGCGCAACTTTTTTTCTTTTTGCGGATGGAGTGTCCGTAGACACCGGAGCAGGCGAGCCTGCGACATTTTTTCTTTCTTTTTCATCATTCGTATAGTTCAGTCTATATATGTTCCCCCTTTGTATTCCGGCTTGTGTTCGCATGGCGGACGCAATCGAGGATGCAAATTCGCCGTGTTCATACGTTTGCGTCCTTGTTTGTGTTCGTGCGGCGGACGCGACACGGAACTCGAAACTTTTCATCGCATAGATTCCGGCATGACGGCCTCCGAGACTCCGGTAGTCAACCAGTCCGTATTTTTTCAAAATCTCCCGCTCCTTATAAATCGATGTTCTCGACAAAGAAGTACGACCGATAAGCGTCGAAAGTGAAATTTGCAACTCTTCCCGCCAACCGCTGCGCGACGCCACCTGCATCAGCGCATGCCACAACGTAATGCCCATCGAAGAAAGTTCGTGCGTTTCGAGCCAATCGTAGAAAAGTTTTATTTCGAGCATATAATTCATATTCTGCGACCGATACGATGCTGCTGTTTGGCATATAGTTCGGTGAGAGTCTGCGGTCGATTTTGTTCCGAAAGCGTCGAGATTCCCTGCTCATAGAGTTGAGCTACACGCAACAACTCCTTCTTCGGAAAATAAATCCGCCCGCCGATTCGGATACGGTCTATATATCCCGAATTGTACCATCGCTCCAACGTCCGGTAACAAACACCCAGCATACGGGCTGCGCATTTCTTAGCGACATATAGTTCCTGAAGGTTTATTTCCGGCATCGTACCGAGCATTTCGACGCTACGACGCAATTGCTCGATTTCTCGGTTCAGCGCTCGTACTGTTTTATCTTTACTCATAATCTTTGGTTTTTATCCAGCAACAAAATTCCGGACTATATTCTAATAAAACTATCCGCGTGGATATCCACGCGGATAATGTTTAATTGCAAACCTTTAGTGTAAAATCGGTTCGATTCGAATTTATTTCGAATTTATTCCACGCAACTTGTCCAGATAAGCTGTCTGTTTATATTTTCGCTGCAAAACACAGCGTTTCACGTCGCGCGGATCTCCTAACCGGACATTGAGAAAATATTCTACCTCGCGGACAACCTCTGAAAAGGATGCCTTACGGCCATCGGCATATGCAAAAGCATCGTCTCGATCCAAATAAGTCAGTAATTCAGACAGGTCGATCGCACGGTGCGCCCAATGAAGCGTCGAAGGATGCGCTGGCGACGAGGCGAATAACTCCGGATTCGAGACCCGGCGATCAAGCAAACGCAATTCGGCTTCTGTATTACGTCGAGCCAGCCTGAGATAAAAATAGATGGGCATATTTTTTTTTAAACCTCTGTTGCGAATTGCCAAAGGCATTTAAAAGCTGCAACCGGACGTGCAGGTCAGTCAAAAGTCTGAATAGGGAAGTATAATTCTCAGATGAGTCGGAAATAACGACGAGCATATCTCGAAACTCCCTATACGCAGACTCGACATCGTTTCGTACGAATGAATCTGAACCGGATTCCTGCAACATAGCTAGAAACCGGCAATTGTATATGTCAGTCATAATACGATATATGAATGGATAATAATCGATACTGCATAAAATCTCTCTTCTCCATAAATCCAAACATGGAGCAGACCGGCCAAAGGCGGCGGCCGGATGCAGAGAATCAGTACAAGGGCATAAATAATTTCAGCCTATAACAATTACTATACAATTATTATCGTCTATTTATATCATATTTTTATGTTTCTCCATCGGAAACATCTTCTCGGAAGCGAGTGATCGAATACAATCCACACACAAACATCATAGTTATCAAACCGTCGTTATCGATATATTTCACTATCGCCGCATACTCCAAACCGGAGAACTCGACGATACCGCCGAGTGCAACGGGAGCCGTCTGAACGATCAAATGGCAGAATTCTGACAACCTGCCTCCCGAACCGGATCATCATACGTCATATCGTAGATAGCGGTAAAGATCGAGCTTCCGATTCCGGAAAACCGATAAGTCATATACTCATCGAGATATTCGATTGGCAGCCTGTTCCCGACAATTCCAAGGGACGGCTCCCGAATGACGGAACAGTCAGAACCGCAGAAATATCGGGCAAGACAAAGGCGGCGTGACCCATTCCGACTATTTATCCCATTCTACCCTGAGATGCAGGCGACGGAACATAGCGGTGTGACAACTAAAATAGTTAAGTGTATTTTAGTCATTACAGTATGCAATCAATACCGTGAGCACAAGCATCAAAAACGTAATTATGAAAACCATCAAGGCTACGCCTGTACATGTCAGATCGCTTTCTGTGTCAGCATTGTTCATCGTTTCTGATTATTTACAAATCCTTCCCACTCGCTTTGTTCCATCTTATCACCATAAAATGGACGCAGCGCGCAGGAATGATTTTGAGTGTTAGTAAGAACGAGTAGTAGAATCCGAATTTGAGATCCGACGAAGCGAGCCGCAGCCCGAAGCCACTGCCATTACCGCCGTTATAGTAATCTTTCTTGTACCCGAAAAATCCCACCGAGGTCAGAAAGCTGAAATGATCCGTAATGCTCAACGCAAGCCCCGGTGTGACACCGACCTGAAAGCCGTCCCGATCTCCTACTGCGATACCGAAACCTCCGTCCATAAAAAGAGTGAGAATCCCGGTTTGGTAGTATTTGTAACGGGCATAGGGAGCAATGACAAATACGTTTTCCGACTGGGAATCGGCATCATCGACCTTTACGCTGCCCAGATCGAACCCGAGCGCAGCTCCTACCGACAATGTTTGTTGAAGTCATACCCGGCTTCGGGAGCGATCGAGAAAGTATTGGTCTTGGTATCACCGGATTTGTCGTGCCAGTAGCCTAATTTACCTCCGATCCACCAGCCTTGAGCCGATGCCGTTTGAATCGATGTAAATGCCATTGCAAACATGGCCATGATAAGGATTTTCTTCATAGTAAGAATTTGATTAGTTGAATAGTTTTTTGTTCTTTCGTATCTGCTTCGGTTGATAATCCCTCACATACCGCCGCCATGTGGCGTAGCTAAGATTTTGAGACTTCAATATGTCGAGCAGCGGTTGTTGGGCCGTAAGCATCAGTTTCTCACAAGCCTTGCATTTAGCCAATGATTTCGAAGTCAAGCCGCATGGTCGACCGCGAAGTTTCTTTTGACTGAGCGACAAAAACCTGCTGTAATCCGCTGTTGAACCGGACAATCTGGCAAGGCCGCAAATATGCTGCTGTACCGTTTTCGTATCCGTGTCGTACCACGGATCGCCGAGGGCATGTAGATGGATTTTACGGGTAATCATTGTCGCCAAAATGTGCAGCAGGGAATCCGGCCTGTCGAACAATTCGGCAAGCGAGTACACCGTCAGATGATCGCCGTTACGCAACCATTCGGCATCCAGCCGGAATTTAGATTCTATGAAGATGCTTTTCAACGGAATCCCTGTTTGCTGCAAACGTTTCACGGCTTCTCTGTCCGGTTGTCTGCCGTTCTGCATTTTTATGAAACCCTTGTGCGCCATAATCAGATATTGTCAGTCTCATTCCCTCATCCGACAAGTGATAACTGAAGCGGCCGGCCCGTACCACAGTTCAATTCGGGGTTCTGTATCCCTTCGCCGCTCACCCATGGCCGTTCTTCCGAGCCGGAGCAATCTGTTCCATTTGAATCCTGTTGCAGCACGGCGGTAATAATAAGACAATTTCGCTCATTGCCATTGGGAAAAATATCGTTTACCGATAATTCACGTAAACATTGTAAATCATAATGCGGCCATCCGCATTCGTCGTTCGGGAGAAGGACAAGCGATTCTTTTCGTGCGTGAACGTAAGATCCCAATTGAAATCCGAACGCGAAGCCTGAGCAGGATACAATGCCGATGCCTTAATAGATACGGGCGTCGAAGTTTGCCCCGGTACGGTCGGGCTGTCCGTCACATCGGTACGAAAATACGAGGTCTGCCAAGAGAACGCCGAATAGAGATAATATTGTCCGTGCGCCGAGATATTCGTATCGTCGGGGATATTGAATGCCGGAGAAATGCCGTAACTGTTGAGACTCTTCAGCCCCAGCCCTCCTTTGGAGCCGGCCATGCCGGCCTGCCATGCATGGTCGTACAGAGACCACCCCTGCTGTGTCACAACGTAGTTGTCGTTGCTGTTCGCATAAAAATTCATATCGTAAGGCAGCCCAGTCACCGACACTGTTCTCGTGTATTCACAGTTCTGTCCATCCACGGTGATCGTCGCCGCAACAGCATAATCCGCCCGTGCGTTTTTCACAAAAGTTTTGATGCCGTCCACAACCTTGTAGACCACACCGTCCGCCCCAGCAGAATCGAAGACTACGGGCACCTGTTCTCCGTCGATGCGGAGCGACACCCCGTCAATGAGTTTCGAGGGCACGCCGCGCACGATTATATTATCCGCGAAGATTGTCATTCCGTCCAGCGCATTGGCGGCAGCTGCTCCCTGTAAGCGGTAGATGTCGTAATTGGTATAGATCCCCGACAGATCGGCCGAGACCGGCGTGAAAGATCCGATGTTCACGCCGTAAACACCGCCTTTAGTCAAAGTCTTGCCCGTGTCGTAACCATAGGTCTTGATCATCCGTTCCGAGCCCCGATAGAAAGTCAGCCGATATCCTTTATTCAGCGTCACGGCAGGCAATGCGACATAGAAGTCGCCCGAGGGATTCGCGACCGTAATGCGGGTCGTGCCCGAAGCGGACATCCGCGTAGTCCCATCATCGAACCGGCAGGTGTAATCGCCCGTAAGCACTTCGCCCTCACACCCCTCGACCATAACCGCCGTCAAGCCTGTGACCGCGTCGTCGAGCGTGATATGCAGAAATGCATTCGCAGGCTCGAATGTCAGATAGATATCTTCCGAAGGCGTATTATCCGCGCTGCGGGCAGTCATCATCAACTGCGGGCGGGCGGTAGGCGTCTGCGTCGCGGGAATCGTGAACACGGCCTCGTCGCCATCAACCGCGGCCGAAGCCGGATAAGCGGCGTAGAAGGTATCTGTCGGCGTGGGCCTCGCAGCCTCGCCTGCAAAGTACGCACCCTGTCCGTCGTCGGTCAAGGTCTGGACACGAAGGGTTGCCTGTGAAGCTGACGATGCGGCATAAGAAGCGGCATAAACGGCGATTTGGTCACCGATCTCCCAACGGGAAGCCCCGGAGTCCAGAACGGCGCGCGACTGTGGAACGGCATCCGCCGCATCCGACCGCGATGCATGGACATTCAACTGCACGGTGGCAGATGTCGCAATCGGAAGAGATTCTGCACCCTGCCGGCAGCTACCAAGCACCAACATCGCGCAGGCCGCCATATATGTAGGTTTCAATTTTTGCATGGCAATCAATAATCTTCATTCTCGCCGGTCTCGTCATCGTAATGACCAACGGTCGATTCGCCCGATATGGCGAAACCCGCCTCGACTGCAACATCCACAATCCCAATATCGGGAGCAATATAACTTTGTTTCATCTATCATTTTTTTATAAATGACGAGTTTTTTCAAATTCACCAGAATAGAACTATCCTATTATAGTCAGGAAAGGCTCCGGAAGATAACTTTCTCTATTCCTCTCCATTCAGCACCTTCCGGAGCAATCCAATCGAAGACTGTTTTACCCTATTCCACAATCACCGCACGGTTCAGCTCAGGTTCGGCGAAACGGTTATTCATGTCGCCCTCGGCTTTCTTCACCAGATGTTCAGGAGATACGCCGTACTTATTGACTAACAGCTCGTAGACATACTGCATACGCTGCTCGCTCAAACGCTGGTTTATCTCTTTTGTCCCAGTATCTTTATCAGCCGAACCGATCAACGTGAAGGTCTTGTTCTTGTCGGCCTTGATGGCATTCTTCACATAGAACTCCAAATTCGTCAGCTCTTTCTTGTCGAGCGTCGCCTTGCCCAGACCGAAGAACAGCGCCACGGGCGATGCCGACACGGTCGATGCTCCGGCAACAGTGACGGTCTCGGGTTTACGGTTGCGCAGTACCTCATTTTCGTCGGCAAGAGCCTTATTTTTACCTGCAAGTGTTGTGTTGTCGTCTTTGAGCGCCTCGATACGGTTCAGGTAAGGCGTAACGTCCACGGGAGCCTGCACCCGCTTGAAGTTGCGGCGGTTGATCTTGAATGTCAGGCCCATCGTCACCGAAGTCATGCCCTCGGCTTTACTGCCGCGTGCCACACCGTCGAAACGCTGGTTCACAAACATGTGACGCGCTTCGATAGTCAGGTCGAGCAGGTTGCACAGGCGGATATTGTTCAACAGACCGACCGACACGGCGAATTCGTTGTCGTAAGCATTGTTTCCGTAGGAGCGGGCCCAGCCTGCGCCGATGAACGGCACGAAATTCCACGTGCGCGTCTCCTTATAGCCGCTAACGGCATTCGAGAAGTTCCACATGAAGTCGCCGTGCAGATACGACACGCCGAACTTCTCGTCGTACATGTTGTCTCCTGCCGAACCTTTCGCGTAAACACCGTTCTGCAGGTTCGTCCATCCTTTGGCCTGAATGCCCGAATAGCCGATGCGAAGGCCCACCGACGGGGTGATCCATTTGCCCACGTTCACGTCGAATGCCGGAGCGAGGCGTTTGCCGAACTTCTCGTAGGAGTCGTTCTCGCCGTGATAAATATTCACACCGCCCGCAACACCGATAAAGATGTTGTCGAAGAAACGATTGGTTTCATACGGGCCGCGCACGATCTTGTTGTTGGCATCGCGGTTGCCGTTTTCCTGGGCCATGACGCCTACCGCAATGAGGGCCAAGGCTGCGGTCATAAGACCTTTAGTAAAGATTTTCATGTTTAATTCAAATTTTGAGAATCAGTTATTCTTATTTTTTCTTTGCCGCACTTCTCTTGCGCGGTTTATCTGTAATCGTCAGATTCTTTCCCGGTGTGAATTTCACGACCTTCTTGGCTGCAATTTCGATCTGTTTACCCGTGCGCGGGTTGCGTCCCATGCGTGCCGAACGCTCCTTCACGACAAATGCGCCGAAGCCGGGGACAACTACCTTGTCGCCTTGTTGCAGGGTTGTCTCAATAACATGGAGTACGCCGGCCAATGCCAAACTCACATCTTTCAGGCTCAGGCCGCTCACGGCTGCCGTAGCCTGTTTCAATTCCGTCTTGTTCATAGATTTATCAGTTGTAGGGTTAGATTATTCCGTCATCTTCTTTTACGCTTTTTCTGCATTCTGTCAGGTATTTCCACACCAAAGCCGACAGTGCCGCACCAATGAAAGGTACGACGATGAAGAGCCACAATTGTGAGAGAGCCTCGCCACCCGCGAAGATGGCCGGGCCGATGGAGCGTGCCGGATTGACCGAAGTACCGGTCACGGGAATGCAGACGATGTGTACCAGCACGAGCGTCAGACCGATGGCAAGACCGGCCAGATTGCCGGCGCCTTTCTTCGAATCGGTCGTGCCCAGCACCACCAACACGAAGATGAATGTGAAGACCGCTTCGGTCACAAAGGCCGGGACAAGATTGCCTTCCGCGTCTCCGTTGGCACCGGTTCCTTCGATACCCATACCGGAGATAATGGCATAAAGAATCGCCGAGCCGGCCACGGCACCCACAACCTGTGCCGCCATGTAACTCACGGCTTCGCAGGCTTTCATCCGCCCTGCGAGCCACACGCCCAGCGTGATGGCCGGATTGATGTGGCAGCCAGAAATCGGGCCGAGGCAATAAGCCATCGCCACGACCGAAAGACCGAAAGCGAAAGCGATTGTCAGGACGGCAGCCACCGACGTGGCGCCGCCGTTAAGTACGGCTGCTCCGCAGCCCATCAGGACAAGTACCATCGTTCCGATACCCTCCGCTAAAAGTTTCTTCTTCATAAATTTTGTTATTTGAGTTTGATGATGTCTACTTTTGCAACTCTCCGATATGCATCGTCAACAGTTGTTTCTCTATCGACTGCCGCAGTTTATTCTCGAATAGCAGCAATTTCCCATACTCGCCCGTTCGAAACATCTCTTTGCCGACAGTCTGCGAGTGATCGAACGGCTCGCCGATACATACTCCGCCGTGAAAGAGTTGCACCAACTGGAAAATCGAGATATCGGAAATATCCCTCCTCAGCCGATAGGCATTATAGGCGAACCGGTTTTCGATATATCCAACCGTAACCAGTTTGCGCAGCACACTCCGTAGAATCGATTTCTGCATCTTGTTGTCCGTCATCAGTATGAGCCCTCTGTTCAGTCGGTCGCCGGAAGCCGAGGCAGCGCAAGTCCGCTCGAAATCGTCGAGTTCCGATAAAACGTGAATCGCCCATATGACAGATGAGGAGAACATGCATTATGTTGTTTTTCGCTTTCCGGTTTATCATTCGTATTACGGATGCGTCGCCACATACCACGCCGTCCGGCGGTATGCCTCGTTGAGCCCCGCGAAGCAATCCTGTTCGATGTATGTCGTCAGGCCGCTATGCCGTGTAACGGCGAATCCGTTGTATCCGTCCATAAAAGTCGGCGTGGCGGCTTTCCAAACTACGATATCATTCATCAGCGATTCAATAGCCGTATAGTCAGCCGGAGTAGCAATACGCTCCATAAGGTTCAGGAAATCGAAGTAGCGCGGGGAGGCCGGATAATCGCCATAGCTCCCCGGACGGTCGAAGTGTTGAATGGATGCTATGTCAGAAACATCCAAAGAAAGGTTTATATGCGGGAGCAACTCTCCCGTCCGGGTTGCTAAAGCGTCCATTCCCTGCGTTCTCAGGAGCGAGAGCGTCGTAGAGCGATACGCACCGCTTTGCGTATTCGTATAGTCGTAGTAAGCCTGTGCGAAAGCCACGAGCGACTGCTCCACGGTGCGATTCGTTTCGAAGAGGTAGCGCAACGACTTTCCGTAAATCGGGCAGAAACCCGGCGCGAGCAGTTCGGCCGACGAGGCGAGGATGTAATCCGTCTTGTCGCGCAGCTCGTAAGCCACTTCGACTCCTGCCATCAGGCACGCTTCGAAGAGGATGAAATCGAATTGTCCATCGGGGATCGCAGCCACGAAGTCCACCAGTTCCATCTCCGTCGTACCGGAGGCCAGGGTGCCCGGATTCGTGTCGATGCCTATCGAGCGCGACCGGTTCGGCTCCGAGAGTGTTCCGGCAGGCAGCCACCCGCTCGCATGCGAAGCGAAGATCAGCCCGTAGCTGTCGGCCGGATACAGGCGCACCACATCGTCGATAACGCGCGCTAATACCTGCACCGATGCCGAATTTTCTTCCGGATATTCGGCCACCGTCTCCACGAATGGCTCCGGATAGGTCTGACAGCCGCCGCGCAGTGACAGGAGCTTCGGCGCCGCATCCGCCGCATCAAGATAGATGAGGCATCGGTTGCCCGTATAAGTCCACCCCCGGCGCAACGTCTCAACCTCCTCGGTCAGGGTCGCCGACAACGAATTATCGCCGCCAAGATAAACGATCACCGTGCGTGAGGGCAGGTTCGGATCAGGCCCCTCGTAGTCGTCCTTGATACAGGAGGAAAACAGAAGCGTCAGCGCCAGCCAATATGTAAAACGTCGGTTCATGCTCGTCCACGGCTGTTACCGGTTATTGCTCCTTTGCGGGCAGCACAGGCAACCCTAAACCGCGCTCTGAACCCAGCATTACAGAAATGGAAGCCGTACTGCCGCCAGACGTTAGAGCGTTCGTATAATCGGCCAATGGATTCGCCAATAATAAATAGAAATAGCTCCCTACACCTAATCCGATCTCTCTCGCCTGAAATTTAACGGCGCCATTTCGAAATCCGCTTTTGTAAAGCGTGATCGTTTCCCCGGTTTTGTTAGGCTCACAGTAAAAAGTATAGTCGAGATAGGAGGTTGCTGCCGTATTTATATACGGCTCTGCATCGCTAAAAATGTTCTTCCCCGTGAGCGAGAAACTGTTAAAAGCACCCGTAGGAGCAATGCAATAGCCGACCGGAGAGGGGTCATAAATGGTTTTGATAGTCTGAACACCCAACGGATAAGGCGGATCGAAATTGCGCCCTATAAATGGGCTGTTGGCACTCCATAGATTCGAGTATTGATGATCCAGATAGGAATGCATCACCTCTCCCTTCGAATCTACCCAATGCGAATCCATACAATACGGTTCGCGAATCAGATCTTGAAGTCTCGTCTTGTTATTCAGCACATAGTCCGCGCTCATATTTCGGGAAGAGAACATATAGGCCTGGTTCTCGGCATAGCACGACTTACTGAGCGGTACGGTACCAAAATTCACAGCCTGGACGTTCGGCAGCAGACCCAGCATCGGGTCTTTCCGCCCCCACTGGTAGAAGGTGCAATCGCCGAACTTATAGGGCAGCTGATTCACTGTGAACGTTCTGCTTAAACCCGATTCGGTCTGCGTAATGCGCACCTGCACACTGCGTCCGTCGTACTCGTCGTGGAAGCACCAGCCCAGATAATAAGGCATGACCGTAGTTATCATACCCCGACCGTTGTCGATCGTCTTCAGTTCGTCACCCAATCGGTAGTCGGTCACCCAGATGTGCCAGCTCCATATGATCCGATCGCTCGCATCGCGCAAAGCAATGATGGCGTTGCCTTGGCGGATCGTCGCCCGATCGACCTTGAAAGAAACTGTGCTCGTGCCAACCAAGGCTACGTCGGAAATCAGATTGGGTGAATCCTGCCATACCAAACAAGCATTGGCGGGTGTATAGGTCTTGTTTATTTCCGGATGTGTAATGGAGTTGCCCAAATAATCGACGAAAGGTGAAAGTATGTTGCTGCCCGTGGTAGTGGGCTTGTATGCCTGATAGTTGATGCTCTTGTTTTTGTAACCATTACCGTAGACCGCAGGAAATATATAACTACCGGGGGCATTGACTACATAGCAGTTGGCCGTATTCTCTACTGTACTTCCACCGGCATGATTCGACAGGTTGTAGTTGCTGACTGCTGCCGCATTTCTCGGCGCCGCGTTGTGCAGGTTCGGTTTGGCCGTCTGCGCGGCAATGCTCGCCCGGCAAAGATCATACATTTTACTACCCGCGCCGTTCATGGTAAAGTCCGTAATCCATGCCGGGCGGGTCACCGTCCATGACCGACCACCGTCGGTCGAGAACTCGGTCTTCCACGCCGCCGGAGTGTCGTCGGACACTTTGTAACTTGTGATACCGTTAGCAAGAATCGAACTTCCGCCGACATACATAATGTCTCTCGACGGGTAATACAACTTCAGCACAAAAGGCGTGACGGGCACATAGTGCTTGATATTGCCGTAAGCGATTTCCAGATAAACCTGTTCCGTGGGCAAGGCGTTGACGGCCGCAGTGGTGTATTTCAGCTGATAGCCGGCAGCATCGTCGGCCGAGAAATTCCATTCGTTATTAGGGATGGCCGTTCCGTCGGTGTAGCAGAGCTGTATCTTGGAGATTTCAATCCCGGTCTGCTTGTCGGCACCGACCAATCGTGCGGTGCGCGTGGCGATCGATTCGGGCATATCGCTTCCGGCCTTGAAGTCGTCGGTGATCTGGCAGGCAAATTTCACCAGATCGGCCGCCTCCGTCACATCCGGCTCGACGGCCGCAGCCTTCTTGTCGGTCTTGACCAGATACTGACCGTTACTCGTGACCGTGAGGTACTCGTCGCCCACGACCTCGATCTCATATTCGAGGTTGCCGCCCGGATTAGCGTAAGCCTCGCCTGCGTTAGCATATCCCCTGCTATTCACGCTTGTAATATGCACAATGTAATGGCAATTACGCTTGAAATCAATATATTCCCCTGTCGTTTTATCGTAAAAATCTATTCTGTAATATTCATTCCCATCGACCATTACAATCATGCACGTGCGCCGTGTATCCCATACGGAGGCATTCAGCGACACGGAACCGGCATTTGTAGAATACGGATATTCAGGTATGTAAAGCACCTTGTTGCGCGGATTCGTATCCGAACTGCCGATCGGCGCCCCATATCCCAAACCGGCCGGGTCGGGGTTATATCTTCCTGTCCATTGCAAGAATAAGAGTGGATCATCATCGGCGGTAGAATAGGCATCCGCGGGGACAGTCATACCCCCATTGGCCAAATACAAATACCCGGCCTCGCCCATCTTCCGTCCTATGCTCCATTCAACAAGGTCCTTTATCGCAGCCTGTTTGAAATGGTCGGCATAGATTCCTTGCAGATTGTCATCGATTTGCAGTTGCAGTTTGGCCAACGACCTGTACATGTCGATATTGTTGTTTGACGCACTCCACACCGTTTCGCCGCTCATCGGCATCCTCGTACCGCTCTTATCGTTATCTTCGCTGTTGGGATCCCATGCCGAAGAAATGGAATAGCTGCCCAACACCGCATTGATGTTGTCCACGGTCGATGTGCCCACAGTTAGGGGAAGATAGTCATCGGCCTTACCGGTATTGACCAAAACCACGACTTTTTGCCCGATGACCGGCTTCAATCCGGTGGCGATAATCGGGTTTTTATTGCCGTTACCGGACAGATCCGTCGTAATATTTACTCTTTCCTGAGCGACATACTTGCCGTTAGCGTCGAAGACCAATACGTATGCATCTTCGATCAATCGCTCATTCGTAGTTGCCGCACTGTATGTCTCCACCACCGTCTGATCGCCGATTGACAGGACGATCTGCGTCTTGCCGTCCGGCGACGGGCAGGCGTGCCCGTCGAGGTCGTCTTTCATGCACCCCGTCAGGAGACCGATGGATGCAATAAAAAGTATTATTCTTGTATTTTTCATATATCTATCTTTATATCACTGTATTCAGGATACTACGCACGAAATAGTTAAATGGTTGAATGGTTAATTTGCCAACGACATTACAAGTCACACACACAGCGCACGTGGACGGAGGTGTACGCCTTGTTGCCGCTGGTCATTTTCCCATTGCCGAAGTGCTTGTACCACCCCCAGGAGGTGCTGCTGCTGTCCTCCGTACTACTCCAGTAGATATAGGAGCCGAACACATAGGAACCGCCCATATAGTTCTTGTACGGATAGAGCGCCTCCGACAACTCGTCTTTCGACGGCAGATACCACTCACTACCCAAAGTACGGCACGCATTAGCGGCAGGAGCATTATCACCCAATGTCGTGATTATGACCGAGGTGTTGGCAGGCCCGTAACCGTAACCCGTCTGCTGTGCACCCGGCACCGAGGTAGAAACGGTTGCCCATGCTTTCTGTTGGCCGGAAAGAGCGCCTGCCGTACCCGACGGGTGTACCAGGCCGATCTTATTTACATGAATGCCATTGGCGGGAGCGTCTGCCCAACCTTTGGCAACCAACATATCATGGGTGATGTAGCCGTTGTCATATTTCACGGTAATGGTTTTTGTCTCGCCACCCGCCGTCGTGACAATTATTGCAACATCGTCGTGTACACCCATGCCTCCTGCCGTCGGCTGATAGGTTATATCAATTGTGCCGCTCGTGCTGCCGGTAACGGTTGCCGATACGAGCCAATCCTTTGTGTAGCTGCCGTTGTCAATCGACTGAATGCTGACAGCTCCGTCCTTGGATGTGAACGGCACCTTCTTGGTGAACGATTGTCCCCAGTTCCAGTAGTCGGCCACCAGACTCGTCTTCTCTATAAGCAACAGTTCATGGTTGATGAGGCAGCGCACGGAGGTTTTGTTCGTCTTGCCGCCGTAGGCGCTCGTGCCATTGAGTCCGAATTGCACATACCATGCGTTGCTCGTGGAGCTGCTGAGCTCCGTACTGCTCCAGTAGTCGTAGGAGGTGAACGCATAGGAACTGCCCATATAGTCCTTGTACGGATAGACCGCCTCCGATAACTCGTCTTTCGACGGCAGGTACCATTCCCGGCCCAATGCACGGCAGGCATTGGCTGCCGTGGCATCCGAGCCTAATGCGGCAATTATGGCATCGGTATTTGCCATTCCATAGCCGAAGTGCTGCGAAGCAGGTACAGAGGTCGTGACGGCTGCCCATTGTATATCGGTCTCTGAACTTGACGTTCCGGTCGGATATACCAAACCTGTTTTATTGACATGGATACCTTTGGAAGGTGCATTCGTCCAGCCTTGGGCTACCAACATATCGCGCGTAATATAGCCGTTGTCGTAGACAATTTCGACGCGCTTTTTGATGTTACCCGCCCGGAACCACATGTAGACGGGCTCCTTGCCCGTTGTGTTGTCGAGATTGTAGGTCAAAGTAATATTTTCGGTTTTGTCCGTATTCGAAGTGACACCCGCGACCGTCAGCCACTTGGCGGCATTCGCATCCAATGCGGACGTGATTGCGCCGGTGCCATACTGGTAGCCCACAAACTCGATATTCTCCGAGGCGGTGACACTGAGGGTCGTCGAGAAACTCTCACCGAGGTTCCACCAGTCCATCGCAATCTTGTTTTGCGACACAGCCAATTCGCCGCCGTAGATATCGCCGTTGACCGAGACATCGTTCCAGTCGAGGATGTCGAGCGTGACGTCGGTGGTCTGTTTGCCGAGCGTAGCCATCACGCGGTAAATCTTGTTGGCTTCCAGCGCCACGGGTTTATTCTCGTCGTTACCGATTTTATTCGTACCGATCGAAGTGGAACAGAGGTAGACGGGGAGTTTGTATTCTTTTCCGTCTATATCGACTCTCATTATGATTCGCACGGCTTTCCTACCGGCAGCGCTTTCATAGGAATAGGCATAGGAAACAGGCGTATAATCGGCAGCAGTGCCCGACCATACTCCGGCGGTTGCCTGCTGGGCTGTAATGGTTGTCGTCGATGCACCCGGGTTATAATTTGTAATGCCCGTCGTGGTGACTACCGATGGATAGACCGAGCCGTGATTTGCCAGCGTACCATATTCCGTATGGGTCACCTTTACGGTGCTGCCCTCCAACTCCTTGGATTTGCGCAACATGAATTCGATGCGTGCCATACGGCGAGTAACCTCCACCGTTCCCGTCACCTTGGCGAATTCGGGCGACACGGCAACATTCAGTTTCTTGCCGCTCATCAGCATACCTTTTGTTGGGATATCGCCGATAGTCTCCATAAACTCTCGGTTAGAGTCGGCAGTCAGCAACGCCTGCAATTGTGCCTGCGTAAGGCTTGCCGTCAGACGTGTCTTGAGTTCAGGGCGGGGATTGGCAACGACGTAGACATCCTTGTTGCCCACGGGCACACGCCACGTCTTATTCAATTTTCCGTTGTTGTCGACCACCTCGCCGATCGAGGTAAGCACGCTGACTTCGCGGCTGTCCGCATTGTCGAGCTTGTCGGTACCGGCCTGATAGATGTAGACCATGGCCGAGAAGATCTTGTCCTCTCCCGTACGTGCATTCGCATCGTTGTTCACGGTGGCGTAGGTCGAGATCTCGAAGTCTTTCAGGCCGTCTTCGCTGCCGCCGTTGCCGCCTCCGAGTTCGTCCTTCGTGCAGCCGGACAATACGGCTGCTACGGCAAAGAGCACAGCCGCCATGCGCGTTGTAAAGGGATATTTTATTTTTGCTGTCATAACTGCAAATATTTTTTCATTACGGTCTTATGCCGATAATAGCCCACTCCGGTACGGTAATCGTAACGCCGAAGTCTGTGAAACCGAACTGTACTACGATCGTACGCTCGTTCTTGCCGTCGACGGAGAAGGAGTTGGCCGCCATATAATCTTTCAAATCGAGCGTCGCTCGCACGGCCCCCGTCGCAGGGTCTTTGATCGTGATCACAACCGGGTTGTCGTTGTCGAATTGCAGGGTTTGCAACTTGGCGGCAAGCATATCGTGAGCGGCATCAAGTGCCGTCTTGGGGTAATAAGTATGGGTTGCCGTCTGTTTGGGATTCATCTCCAAATCATACTGCGGCATCAGGTTCGACACTTCCACGATCGGATAGGTCTTTGAGTCGTTCTTCTGACCGAAGTTGTCGACGTAGATTTCCAGATTGTTGTGCGCTCCTTTGAAATAGACATCTCCCGTAGCGACGCCCGTTGCCGGAATCGTAACCGAGATCTCGTCGCTCGTGTAGAGATGGTCGTTGGTGGGGATTGCGGCTCCCGCCGTGCCGTAGTTCGGATGGTTCACGCGGTAATTTTTCCGCTCTGCTCCTCGTGTAATGGCCGTAGCGTCGAAGGCATTCGCCCAGCAGACGATACGGTAGGTTTGGCCTTCGGGCAGCATCAAATCGACGCTCTGCGAGGCAAGGCCGGCCTTTTCGAATACTTGTGTTTGTACTTCCTGTCCGCTCTCATTGAAAACAAACATCGTAACACGGTCGATCATCTGGCCGAACATGGCCGGATTCTGCGTGTCTCCGAGGTAGTGCAATTTGAGCGTCAGATTATTTTGCGGACAATCGCTCAAATCTTCCTTAATACACGATGCGAACAACAGCGTGGATGCCAGCAACGTGAATATTGTTTTCAGATTTTTCATATCTTTCAGCAAATAATAAAAAAGAGAGCGGCAGGCAGGTAGCTATTCCAGCCTGCCGCTCTGATAATTAAATATTAGGAGTCATATTAACCAGCACCCACGGAGTAACCTCAACCTTGAGTTCGAGATCGGCTTTCTTATCTTCCGGATCGGGATCGACAGGAGGAGTTACGCCCGGCTTGAAGCTATTGGTCAGGTCGTTCAAATTGAGCTTGTAAATATTGCCTGCGGCGAATTCGGTGAGCAGCTCGGAGCCCTTTTTGAACGTCTTGATGGTGATCCACTTGCGTCCGGTCATAGGCGTGCCACCGTTATAGTCTTCGACCGTCTCGTAAACCTTGACCTTCAGAACCACGTGCGGCAGAGCAGCGGCAGCCGTCGTAACCGTAGGAGTTGCAGTTGCATCCTTTGCCGGGAAGATCTGATATGCGTCGGCTTTGCCGGTCAGGACTCCGATATTGTGGTCGGTAGCGTAGAACGAACCCGTTGTAGGCTCGGTGATGGTGTTCATCATCTTGTCGGTAGCTAAAGCGTTGGGAGTTGCAAAACCACCGGCTGAACCACTTACGAGATAAGGAGTCGGTGCGGTAGAGGTCTGTAGGTAGTTGTTGATATAGATTTCCTCAACATCCACAGCGTAGTAGCCGTTAGTCGTCTTGTCGACGTTGATGCCGCCGCTGATCTCGATACGGGCAACCTCGGCTTTGATGGTAACCTTAGCTTTCTTGAGTTTGTGGCCGTCGGTATTCACATCGCCTGCAGTATACGTGATGTTAGCCGTGCCGGAGAAAGGAACAGCTGCCAGCGTTGTCTGGTAGTCGGCGATCGCCATACTCGGCGTAGCCAGACCGTTAGCAGTAACTTTCACGCTGGTTGCAGCTTCAGGAATCTGCTCCAAGACGACACCGGTAGCCGCTTGAGCAGCGGTGATTTGAGCAGTAGTCAGGTCGCGGATCTCCACGACGGTAGTATCGTTAAGCATCTCGACTTTCACCGAGGCAAGAGTCGGTGCGGTAGCCGTGCCCGGATCCTGAATAGCCATCGTTGCCGGAACAGCGATCTTGAACTCCAAGGAAGAGGTGCTCCCTGTGGGGGCATTGCCTGCTTCGTCCTTGTTGCAGCTTGCCAATGCGGCAACAGCCAGCATCGACATCAAAATAGTTTTGATTTTCATTTGTTAAAAAAATTAAGTTAAAAAAAGGATTGTTTGTAAATCAATTAGATTGTTTTTATGACGGGTTCTCGCTTTCCGAACGAGACTCTGTTTCTATTTGCTTTTCATAGGCATCGGCATTAAAAGTTTGGGAATATCTATTTTTTTGTTTTATTTATTCTTAGCCGGATTTTCAGATATTCGGTCATCTTTTCATTTTTGAGACAGTTGCCGTAACGGCGAATCAACACCAGAAGCTTCTTTGTTTCGGCATCCATCCCGTCACTTCTTTTGTTCCTCAATCTGTCGGATGTTCTCGCGTTTTTTGGCGATCTCATCGAGGTTCTGCTGCGCTGCGGCAACACCGGCTTGCTTGGCGGCATTGAACGACTGCTCGGCTTTGTCGTAGTTGCCTTTGAGCATTTCCAGCACGCCCATCGCGTTGTCGTACTCCGGGATGCGGACTTTCGACTTCACCTTACCCAGATAGCGTTCGGCCGAAACCAGATCCTTGCGGGCAAGTGCCGAGGCTGCAGCATTCAAGTTGGCCGTCGGGTCGTCAGGGAACATTCTCACGGCCGTCTCGAAGACGTCGTTGAACTCCTGCGAGCCCTTCTCGTACTGGTTGGCCACAACATACATCTCGCTTAACGACAAATTCTGCGGGCGCGTCTTGATAATTTCCTTTACCTCGTCCACATCGAACTTTTTTACGTCGTAGTCGACTTTGCAGATTACGCGGCGCAGCGACGGGAACATGTTTTTCAGTATGTATTGATAGGGTTTTCCGCCGGCGAGACTCATGATTCGTTTCTCGCGTCCGTTCTCGACGGTCGTATTCTCGATTATATCGAGCACCTCCTGCTTGTTATCCATGCTCGAAATCCCGATCAGTTTGATGAGCCCTTCCCAATCTTCGCCACCGAAATTGATTACATATTGGCTGTTCGGTATGTCGTAGCGCGATTGCAAATAATTTTGCAACGCTTTGGCACGCCCCTCCGACAGACGCTTGTTCATGGCAAACGAACCTTCGGGCGAAGCGTAACCGGTGATGACGATGCTTCGAATCGTAACTGCCTTGTCGCTGCGGATGTCTTCAATCATGTTGCGAATCTTCTTCAATTCCACAGGGTTGTTGCCGAATTCGGGACGGATATCGATCTTACCCACGGCGAAATCGAGGAACGATTCGTTGGCTATCTCGCGGCGCTTCACCTCTTCGACCTCGGCACTTACGTATGCCAGATAGGGCGTAACGGTATAGGGCGCGATGATGATTTTCTTTTCGACAGAAACATTATCCACCAAACGCTCCATGGCCATCGTCTGCACATTGCCACACCCACAATCATCGCGTTGCAGATCCAGACGTGCATCGGCCATCCACTTTTCGTAAGGCATGGCGTAACGGTAAGTGATCCGGTCATCCCGGTAGCGATAGCCTTTGACGACCTCATAGGGTGCGTTAAGGTTGTAAGCGACTGCCTGCTTCTTGCTCATCAGAGCCTGCGAACGACGGTAGTTCTTATAGTTGTTGCGTCCTTTGACCGACACCTTCGGCAGTTTTTTCGTACGGGTAGGTGAAACCAGTACCGGAATGAAATCGGCGCTGCGACGCGAATCGACATTGACCCGGTTCATCTTGAAATCCATGACCACATACAACGAATCGCCACGCTGCTGCAACTCACTGGGCGTAATGGTGATATCGCCTTTGTACGAACGTTTCTGGCCTTGTGCGAAAGTCGGCATGGCGTAAACCATGACCATTGCCACTCCTGCGAGGTATAGTATATTCTTTTTCATCGGTTTTTTATTTAATCATGAATATCAGAG
>UMDR01039164.1_pt1 | contig 24003 bp, 24 predicted proteins | sample 1964541 | NCBI WGS metagenome assembly UMDR01 (sample SAMEA4835999, study PRJEB28245) | human gut metagenome | biome: gut microbiome; material: fecal sample | place: Denmark | collected 2008 | reverse complement strand
GACATAATTTTCTTGTGATACTTTACCGTACATGAGCATTCTCTCCAGAAACGAGCGGTAAATTATCTGAAAAAAAGAAAAATGAACTATATAGGGAGAATGTGGATCTGGCCATTGATTTCTATACTCGTTTTGCAAATCGGATAGAGTCAATGCTTATTGAACAGCCAGACTGCGATTTGATATCCTTCGCAGGACCATAACTACGCCGAAAGGCAGGTGATAACACGATGATGAACGAGACATTTTATACAAATGGCAAAAATAAATTCAAGAATGATGAGTTTGATGGCAATGAATGGTCTGCGCCGTATATGGTTGACGTTAATGAGATAAAAGACCGAATTAACAGTTTCAATCTGGTGGGACGGAAAATCAAGAATATTCGCTTTATAGGCCTGTGTTATAACCTGCGCAGAGAGTGGATAGAAGAAATAGCATATAATAACGCAACAGGATCGGAGGAAGAGAAGCAGAAGTTCTCAAACTACGATTCGATTCCAGACGAACTGCAGTATCTGAGATTTGCGGAGATAGATGAACCTTTACTTATAAAATTCGAAGATGAAACCGAAAGCAGAAGCATTTTCTATGATGGCGACATTTTCGAAATAGACACACCTCAACAGCCTGAATTCAGAATGAGCATGAATTCCATTCCATGGTGGATTGACGCAGGAACAAATATGCCGAATATGGAAGCTAAGGTGTTATTTTCACCGTGCATTGGAAAAACAATATCCGGAGTGGAAGTAAACACATATCTAACTAAAAGAGATCCTATGGCGTTTGAGGATTTTTCTGACGGGTCAGAACGAGAACTGGTTTCAAGCATTATTCTAAGACTAGAGGATGGCACCGGGATCCTGATCGAAGGTTGGCTTGACTTTTGTCATGTAAGCTGTGTCAATTCTGCAAATGAAACAATGCTGATCCCGTTTGAAGATCTGAAAAAAGGTTTATTCAATTGGGAAGATATACATGTAGATAGTGTCAGCGGGTTCGAATCCCATGGCGGCACAATGTTCTTTGGAAGATGTGGCGCAGATCATTGCAAAGAGACTTATATGACACTTTGTCCAAGCAATAGTGACAGCAGGCTGCATATCTCAGTAGAAGACTTTACGTTATATGCATGGAGCATTGGTAACCTGTTCGAATGGTTCGACGAATACGGTGACTACGAGTATTCATATTTACAATGGGCTTCAATTCTTGAGGAGGCCGAAAAAATACTCTCATTTACTACGTTCGATGCATTATTTGACTACAGAACCAGTTTGAAGGTCAGATATGAAGACAAGTTCCGGGGCAATTATTTCTTGAATGAAATGAATTGCCAGGGACGTTCCTTTTGGACGAGACGGGAAACATTTCGAAAGCAACTCAAAGAGATGCAGGAATGGACAGCTATGGTGCTTGGAGAGAATGATTCAATCAGCATCTATGGGTTTTAGGTGATCACTATGAAAAGATATGAACATATAGAATTATTGGGGCGGGCATTTGCGTATGGCGAAATTGACGCCTTTGTCGGTTGTATGAATGCTGAATGCAAATACCATTCAGATTATGCTCATAAGCATTTGAATACGGCTGAGCAGATTGAAGAAAGCATGAGAAGCGTTTATGCAACTGTTCAAAAGAAAACCGCCGAGGGAGAAAACTGCACATACTCCTTTGAGGTTGTTGCATTGGCAGATGTTCTAAAGGACGGCGTCTCTCTGAACGACCTTCGTCAAAGGAATCTGTTTGAAGTTGGGGAGTATGGCATCGTTCTGTATCAGTATGGGGACGAGCACCCGGTCGCAGTTGTTTTTGCCCACTTTAATCCCGGCGATCAGATAACAGAGATTACTCTTTCGAGAAGCACAAAATGGTTTAATGTTCAGTTCTATGGTGACGATGGTTTAGCGGACTCTGAAAAAGACATTCCCTACACTGTGAAGCCTCTGACAAATCATGACAGGCAGGTCAAGGAGCTGCAATCTGCCTGGACTCATCAGAATCATGCAGAAGCAGAATTACAGGACGAGAATATCTATATCTGGAGGCAGGCGGACGAGTATATCAAAGGCTGGCTGAAAAACAGAGGTTATAATGTCCGGGAGTCTCAGGTGTTTGAAGACTGTATCGGCTATCGTTGTAATCGGAATGGGTATGCGTATACTGTTTTCATGTTCGCATATGGAAAAGAAAGAACGACACAGCTTGACGGGGACTACTGTAGCAAATTCTTTGACGAGAAGTTTTCTAGAGAAAGCACAATCCTGGTAGTTTATTTGAATGTAAAAAGGACCAGGGTTGATGATAAGTACAATTACACAGTTTGCAATTACGCCGGTGATGAGGATCGTGACCTTGAACTATGGCGTTTGACAAATGTTAACGGGAAACCAATTCTTCAATTTTATCCCCGCAAGGAATTGATAGATCTCTCCTGGAAACTGATGTATGCCTTTAACCATGACGATATGGATGTATACGAATGCATTATCAGGTATCTTAATCCGTCCATAATTGGCCCTGGAGATCCGGGATACTCAATGAACGGTGCCGTTTACGGACATTTGCACAGACTTCATGAGAAATACGGGGATATGAAGTTGGGATATGTACGCTATAACGACGTGGTTTACAGTGCCGTTCCTTATTTGGAAGGATACGGATACTTTGGTTTCACGGTAGACAATAATCTCGATAAAATCAGTGACATTAAAGGTTATGGTTTTGACGGAGAAGAACGCGAAATAGCGGAGTTTATCAGAACCGACATCATGCCGGAAGAAGATCTGTTTGATTATGTTCCGCGGCCGACTGGTGTAACCGCATTAGATCCAGTGAGCACTGAACGTTTCGCGTTAAAAATTGATTTTGATAATGGCGAATGTAGGAAATATGTTCTTCCTATTGACAGCGACCAGGAAAATGACGAGGTCGTAGGATATCGCTCTCACTCTTTTACAGACGCAATTTGGAAGAGCGCGGAAATCTGCAAAAAGCACTTGGATACTTCGCCGTTCTTCCCCAATAGAAGGCCTGGAATCAAGTTTAAGAACGAATACTGTATTTCTTCCATGATTTGCTATGAAGAAGGCACTCGGTATTCTGAACCGGAAAAACTGAATACTGTGGTTTATGAAGATGAGAAGAGAAAACTGACAGCGTTATGGAAGTGGAATGCAGAATCCTTATGGGAAGATGAAGAAACCGGCCTGTTAAAAGTACTTTTATCCGGAAGTGCTTTTAACTGGTATGGAAAGTCTACTTTTGCATCAATTGACGGCAAAAGACTGTGCAGCCTTGATTTCGATTATCTTGATAATTTCCATGAAGACCGAGCTCTTGTCTGCGTTGCTGGCAAAGGATATGGTTTTGTCGATCCAAAAATGAACTTTGTCATTCCGATGAAATACGAACGAGCTGATGAGTTCAATAATGGAAAGGCAAAAGTTGAGCTTGATGGGGTTTGGTACACTATTGATACTTCAGGAAAGCTGACAAGACTATCCCCGGAAAAAGGCGACGACAGGTATCAGGATATTGGTGAGTATTCGGAGGGTCTTTGTAAAGTATCAACAATGAAGTTGGGCTTTATGGATCTTGCCTATCATTCTGATTATTCCGAAATCGCCGGGACTTGGGGATATGTTGACGAGGCGGGGAATGAGGTAATAAAACCCCAGTATATTTATGCCTATGATTTTGAAAACGGCATGGCCATTGTATGCAAAGGCAAATGGACCATTGATAAGAAATGGGACAATGAATGTAACCAAGGCCGCTACTGGACTGAAGAGGAATTGTGGGGCGCTATTGATACTGCTGGCAATGAGGTAATCCCGTTTATCTTTGATGAGATTAAGCACTTCGATGACAGCGATGTCTTCATGGCACATTATGGAGGCTGGAAAGAAGGTCACTGGGGAGTAATTGATAATCGGGGAAACTGGCTTGCAGAACCGATTTTTAAAGACATTGATTACGAATATCATGACGGCTTGTTTGCATTTTATGCTGATGACAAGTGGAGCGGAGATGATGTTCCGCTGGGAATCTATGACGTCAAACAAAGAAAAGTAATTTTCGAACCGCAATTCTTTGATGTGAGCTTCAGAGACGATGGATATATCGAAGTAGAAGTGTTCGACAAAGATTTGGGCCGCCGGATAGAAAAAATGATAGATCTGGACGGCAATGAAAGATTCCATTCCGAATACACTTCGATTTACGGATGGAAAGAGCCGTTTGAAGTAACGATTCGTGATGAAAACGGTACTCGTCATGGTTTGATTGACAAGGACGGAACAGTACTTCTACCTTGTAAATATGACGTCGCATGGGGTGGAATTTCTTACGAGCAAAGGCGCATCGTTTTCGAACAGGATGGCAAGCAGGGTATTGTTGACTTCGATGACAATGTGATTGTTGAGCCGAAATATCTAGAAATCCACGGAATGACAAACCCCCTGTTGACGGTGAGAGTCGGTGACAAGGATAGTTTTCAGGAGGGCCTTATTACTCCTGACGGAAAAGAAGTGCTGCCTGCGAAAAGCCATAGAATTGCCTGGAGCAGAGATAATAAAATAATCTGTTGTTCTGATGGCGAGTGCATTGTGTACCAGTACGAGGTGAAAAACAATTAGACACATTCTAATAAGGGCATTAGAAACCGGAATGACAACAGATGAGGTGGCGATCAGAATCGTCACCTCGTTTTTTACTTTTCTCAACCCCCTTGATTTCTCATCGAAAATGAATATAATAACGATAGTGGGATTTGAAATCCCATTAAAGAAACGAGGTGCTGATATGAGAGTAAAAAACAAAGAAATCTCTGACGCGATCCTGAAGTTTGTGAACAAGTATTTCCATGAAAATCGTAAAGCTCCTACAATTAGCGAGATTGCTGATGGCGTCGGTGTGGCCAGATCAACAACTCATCGCTATATGCAGGACTTGAGCGACAATGGTCTGCTTGATTACAGCAGAGGCATCCTGTCAGCTCCGGAGAGCGCCAAGATGAAAACAGCCTATATAGCCGCCCCGTTAGTAGGCTCCATTCAATGTGGCTGCCCGGAGGAGGAGCAGGAATTTGTTGAAGAGTACGTCAGTCTACCTGTTTCCATGTTTGGCAAAGGAGATTTCTATATCCTTCGTGCCAAAGGTGATTCTATGGTTGATGCCGGTATCGAGGAAGACGATCTGCTTGTGATTGAGCGTAATTGCCCTGCTTCGGAAGGGGATATAGTCGTTGCGCTTGATCCGGATAATCAGAACACGCTGAAACGCTATGCTGGCTATGACGAGGATGATGAATGCTATCTTCTCGCCTATGAGAATGAAGCAAAGTATCCGGGAGAAGTCATTAAGGTGAGGAGCTTTAAGGTACAAGGTGTGGCTCGTCACGTCATTAAGGCTCTCTAAAACAAATAATCTAACTCGATAGGAGATGTTTTGTTTGAACGCAGTTGATGTGAAGTGCCCGATCTGCGGCACAATTAATAAGTCTCTCGACTTAGAAGAAACAGACGGATGGATGGAATGTGAAAGCTGCGGCGAAGTAACCCAGCAGATGAAGTACGTGAAAACAAGAAAAGTCCCGTGCTATCAGATGGATAAGGTTCAAGTGCTCGTACCGCTTCCGCAGAAATAAGAAATAAAGGAGTACGGTGATGCTGGTGGACTGGAGGATATATACCTGGTATTGCCCGAACTGTAAGGAAGAAGTTGCGGGGCTAAAAAACAAGAAGAACCAGATAAAAGTAAAATGCAGCCGGTGCGGAGCTGAAATGATCCGCACAGTTGTTGGACGGAGGCATGATGTGATCGACATCTATGCTCCAAATGGTGAAGAGCGCAAAGATTTGGAGTTAAGGATTATCTGATATGAAAGAGATAATCAAGTTCTTCAGAAAAACGGAAGGACGTGATATGAAATTGTATGGATAGGACCTACATCTGTATCGACCTGAAATCATATTACGCCTCTGTAGAGTGCGTACACCGGGGACTCGATCCGCTAAAGGCAAATCTGCTGGTTGCGGACGAGTCCCGATCTGACCAGACGATCTGCTTGGCGGTTTCCCCATCCCTTAAGGCGAAAGGAGTTCCAGGAAGGCCGAGGCTTTTTGAAGCAAAGCAGAAAATCAGAGAGTACGAGGCCAAAACGCATACAAAGGTCGATTACATTATTGCGGTTCCGCGAATGGCGGAGTATGAAAGAATCTCCGCACAGATCTACGGAATCTATCTTCGGTATGTTGCTCCGGAGGATATTCACGTGTATTCCATAGATGAGTGCTTCATCGACTGCACTTGTTATCTTCACGCATACAGGAAGGAAGCAAATAAACTAAATACAAATCCGGCCCATGTCATGGCTATGACGATGATCCGGGATGTATTACGAACAACAGGAATTACAGCCACGGTCGGGATCGGGACAAACCTTTATCTCGCCAAAGTTGCAATGGACATTGTTGCCAAAAAGCAGCCGGCAGACAAAGATGGCGTCAGAATTGCAGAACTAAATGAAGACTCCTATAAGTTCTTGCTCTGGGATCATAAGCCGCTAACGGATTTCTGGCAGATAGGCAATGGAAAAGCAAGACGCCTTGAGAAAGCCTATATGTTCACGATGGGCGATATAGCGGCCCGAACACAGTGGGATGAGGAGTTCTTTTACAAGACCTTTGGTATTGACGGTGAGATATTAGTTGACCATGCCTGGGGAATTGAACCGGTCACGATGGCGGATATAAAATCCTATAAAAGTGATGGGCACAGCCTTAGCAATGGTCAAGTCCTTTCGAGACCGTACAAGTATCAGGAAGCTCGTCTGGTGTTCCGGGAGATGATCGAGGTCCTCTGCACGGATATGTTCTCAAAGAATCTTGTGACGCAGGGCTGCTCCTGGTGGGTATCCTACGACTATAAAAGTTTGGAGGTGTGTCCTTCTTATGATGGGCCACTCAGTATGGATTTCTACGGGAGAATCCACCCTAAACACAGTAATGGGACCGTCAAGCTTCCGACCATCACCAATAATATTCAGATCATCACTGCGCCCCTACTGAAATCTTTTGATGATAAGACTGATCACCGACTTCTATATCGGAGATTAGGCGTCTGTGCAAATGATGTGAAAGAAGACAGCGGAGTGTTTCAGCTTAATATGTTTATTGATTACGAAGCACTGGAAAGAGACAGAAAGCTTCAGGGCGCTATGCTCGAAGTGCGCCGGAAGTTCGGCGCAAACGCCCTTTTCAAGGGGATGAACCTTATGGAGGGCGCAACAACATTGGAGAGAAATCAGCAGATTGGTGGCCATAAAGCTTGAACCACTTCCTGCTGGTGCAGGAGGTGAACTCAAGTGAGCAGCATTGGCGTCATGGCAATGCCAGTGGACTTCCGTTATCGAGAGGTATTTCTGAAAGGAAAGCCGCAACACGACCGGTTTGATTTGTTTCGAGCTCGTCATCCGAGCATGGACGTAGGCCGGAGAGCCAAGATGTTCTCACCGTTCGATGCCCTGAAAGGATTTAATGAGGCTATTGCCTCCAAAGATATTCTATATCGTGATCGCATAGAGCTGAACGAGGATGACCAGAACGAGCTTGATCGCAGACTCCAAATCCTAAAAGGGATGACATACAACGGTAGGATGGCCAAAGCAAACCGGATTAAAGTCACGGTAGTTTACTATGTGCCTTGCGCTGATGAGAATAGTGAAGCGTATGACCTTCGTGGACGATATCATAAGCTGACGGGTATTTGCTGGAATGTGGACGAACTCTATGGGAGTATTCTTGTAGATAATACAAGAATCTCCTTTGAGGATATCCTTCGCATTGATAATGCTGATGGGATATTCCAAAAAGACTGGACCACAGATTATCCGGAAGACTAAGGAGGTATGAACAATGACATTGGAAATGAATAGACCAAAATGTTGCTGCTTCACTGGGCACCGCGAGAACAAACTAAAGAGGTCGGAAAAAGAGATTTTGGAAGACTTGAAGCAAGCTATCAATCAAGCCATTGACGATGGTTATACAACCTTCATTACTGGAATGGCATACGGTGTCGATATTTGGGCCGGTGAACTCGTATTAAAGAAGCGGTTTTGGAATCGAAATATCAAATTGATTGCCGCATTACCTTTTGCTGGCTTTGAATCTCGGTGGAACGACCGATGGAAGGACAGATATCATAAACTGCTAAACAAGGCTGACGAGGTACACTATATCTGCGACGGCTATTCTAAATACGCGTATCAAAAGCGAAATGAATGGATGGTTGATCGGTCTGCCAGAGTAATTGCCGTATATAACGGCGGGCCAAGTGGCACCGGGAATACGATCAACTATGCCAAGAAAGTGGGTGTGCCTGCTGTGTACATCCAAGCCTGAATAGGAGATGGCTGTATGTGTACACGCTTTTATGTTGAGCCCGATACAGAAGAAATCCGCGAGATTATTGCGGAGGTACAACGGTCTCAGCTTTCCGGTAAGTACATCAAAGCTGGCAATGCGATCCTTACATCCGGGGAAATCAGACCGACAAACGTTGTGCCCGTGATAGCTCCAAACCGTAACGGTCATAGGGCTGCGTTCCCAATGAAATGGGGTTTTCAGATTCCAGGCAGATCGCTGATTGTCAACGCCAGAACGGAAACGGCAGCAGAAAAGCCCACCTTCAGAGAAGCTTGGGAAAAGCGTCGCTGCATCATACCTGCGTCATGGTATTTTGAATGGGAACATTTAATCAGTAATTCCGGACAGAAAAAGACCGGAGACAAATATATGATCCAGCCTAATGGATCGTCTATGACCTGGCTGGCAGGATTATACCGTATAGAAGATTCGCTTCCGGTCTTTACGGTGCTGACGAGAGAGCCTACTGATGAGTTGCGACGTATTCACGACCGAATGCCATTGATTTTTCCGAAGGAAAGAATAGACGAGTGGATAGACCCGCGTTCTAACCCGGAGGAGCTCCTTCGTTTTGCAATGACCGACATGGTTATGGAAAAAGCGATATAGGATTAGACACTTTTGTAGTGAGGTGAGATCAGGATGGTATATACGCACTTAAATCGTATCCAGTTTGGAAACGGAGACGTGAGTATATTGGTTTCTATGGCTGGAACGATAGAAGAACCACAGGCAATGCTCGTGTTCCAAAATCGTGAACCGACTGAAATCGGCGGGATTGATAGCGACGCGGATTTGAGTAGAACCGTCAAAGGCGCTTATCATCCGCATGATGATATTGCAATGCTCTTTTCAAAGCCAGAGAGTATAGATAGCGTTGTCTCTGCACTCTTGGCAGTTAAACGGGCAACTTTTGGCAAGGACAACGTGACTCGGTTCTACTTGGATGATGAGCCGATATCAGAAAAGACATAGGAGATGTAGAGATGAATACAGTTGCTAATTTCGTGAAGGAGCGCAATGAGGCGCTTTTCAGCTTAGATAGGAAGAAGATTGAGGCGTATTGCGCGAAGTATGGCGATAGTGACAGTGCAAACGTACCTGATGTGGTATTTTGGGCTGGCGTCTATAAAGCAATTTGCGAGATTAAGAACGCACCGGAAGAAAAAGTGCAGATCGCTCGTACCTGGCTCAAAGCACATGGGTTTTCTGCTTCTATCTCATAACGGTGTAAGAACCTAAAACTGAATCAACGGCATCACGACGGAGCGGTCGGGCTGAAACAGGGCCACACTAAATCCGATTCCAGGTCACTTGACCGTGTGGCAGAAATGCCCGAACCCAACCGGTAGTTATTCCAGATATACGTGAGAGGCCACCGGCAAGGCAAGACACTATAGCTCTATCTATAGGTCTACCTTGTCGGTGGCCTTTTTCTTTTTCTCACCGACAAACAACAAATACATATTCGCAGCCTGAAGTACAAGGGCCAAGGATACAAATACGCTGATTTCAGACTCTTTTTGAAAAAGCAGTATGGGTACCCTTAGATTTCTGCACCCTTTTTCAGGCAGGCAGCATCGGGAGTCCTTTTCGCCAGCGTAGTTGTGTCCTTTGGACTACAGCAGGCGGAAAGGACTTTTATGTTGTCTTGGTGGCTTTGCTTTGTTGCCGAATACCCGTGATCTCCGAATTTTTGACCTCAACTCAAAAATTCAAAATTCAAGGAGATTACGGTAATGAGAAATACCTTTTTGGTTTTTAATGACCCAACGAATCCAGGTGCTGGTTTGCGCGTGGCAAAACCGCAGGAGTGGGATCAGATTCTTAAAAAGAACAAGACTTTGCCCAGAGAACAGCGTCGTTTCTTTATCACCGACGCATTTGAGGATTGCGGAGAGATTGATTGTATGTACATCGAAACTACGCAAGAGGAGTACAACAAGTGGCATTCGCAGAAAGTGGAATCGGAAAGAAAGAGGAAGCTTGGCGAAGAATACGGGAAGATTTCTTTTGAGCAACAGGCTCCTGGAACGGAGTTCTTGTTCAGCGACATAATTGGAGATGGTTTTGATCTTGAGAAAGCTGTACATGATAAGCTGACTTTCGTCCGGCTCAGAAATGCACTTATGTCTTGGAAATCATGGGCTGTAGATCTACTGGATCTTTATGTTGCAGACATGAAAACAGAGGCCAGCTACATCTTAAGTGATAAATACGACGTATCGGTCAGGACGGTACAGCGCTGGAAAGAAGCGTTCGAGGAGTTCGTAAAAAATTTTTTTGAAAAACTTTGAAAAAATATGTCGTTTTTTGAGCCTCAATGTTGCGGTAAGGGGGTGAGAGGAGAAATTCCTCGAGAACCACAATGGAGGTCCATGAGATGAACAACACGAACAATGCGCAGATTCAGAAAGGCGATATCTTCTATGCAGATCTTGGAGAAACGGTCGGGTCCGAGCAGAGTGGTATCCGCCCTGTGCTGATAATTCAAAACGATGTAGGCAACAAGTTTAGCCCTACCGTGATTATCACGCCGCTGACAAGCAAGGCAAAGAAGCTGGCCCAGCCAACCCACGTTGTTATTGGAAAGAGATTTGGGCTAACTGAATACTCTTACGCTTTACTTGAACAGGTACGCACGATAGATCGTGCCCGACTTCGTGAATATGTCGGTCATGCAGATGAGTCTGTGATGAGTCGTGTCAATGCAGCCCTCCGAGTGAGTCTGAATCTGAGGTAAGGAGGTGCCGACATGGAGATCATAGATCAGACAAAGCAGGTTCTGCTTAAGGATAAGCCTTTCATGACGCTGACTGAAGCGGCAAGATACACCGGCGTGGGCCAGCACAAGCTTTCTGAGCTTAGTGATGATCCCGAATGTGAATTCGTGTTCTGGGTTGGGAAAAAGCGGATGTTTAAGCGTGAGAAGCTTGTTGACTACCTGTCCAAGGCTTACTCAATCTGAGCCAAAGTCAAATGTGCAAAGAGGAGGTTTTGCCCCTCTTTGCACATTTGGAATTCAGACCAAAAATCAGTATCCTTTTATCATCTATAAACCTAACAGGAGGGTAACATGGCAAGAAAAGAAAAGCGAAACGTGCGGTTTGATAACCGTCACGTCAGATTGAAAACCGGCGAGACCCAAAAGAAGAACGGATATGAATATCGCTGGACTACCAAGGACGGGAAAAGGCATTCCGTTTTCGCAACAACGCTGGATGCACTGCGAGAGATGGAGGCGGATCTTGCCGCCGATCAGCATGATGGCATCAAAACAGACATTAAAGGTCTGACAGTGAATGATTGCTATAACCTTTGGAAAGAGCTGAAGCGAGGGATCAAGGACAGCACTTTCAAAAACTACATCTATATGTATGAGATGTTCGTAATGCCAACCTTCGGGAAAAAACGAGTGGTTCAGGTCGTAAAATCCGATGTCAAGAGATTTTACAATAACCTCTGCGATGACCAGCACCTGAAGATCTCAACTATAGACGGCATTCACAACGTGCTCCACCAAGTGTTTCAAGTCGCTGTGGACGATAACTACATCCGTGCGAACCCATGCACGAAAATGCTGAAGGAACTGAAAGTGGCTCACGGGCATGAGGTGGAGAAAAGAAAGGCTTTGAGTGTCGGTCAGCAAGAGCTTTTCCTGAAGTTTATCAGCGAGACTGACACCTACAAGCATTGGTATCCTGTTTTCTATATCATGCTCAACACCGGCATGAGAGTGGGCGAGATCACCGGCCTCAGATGGAGAGACGTAGACTTTGAGAGTGGCTTTATCAGCGTGAACCACACTTTGGTCTACTACAACCACCGTGACGAGGTGGGAACCTATTACAGCATCAATACACCCAAGACTGACGCCGGTAAGCGTGAGATTCCGATGATCGAGGGTGTTAAGGAAGCATTTGAGATGGAGCGCCGATATCAGGAAGAAAACGGTATCGAAAGCAAGGCGAGAATCGATGGATACGATGATTTCATCTTTGTGAACCGTAACGGCGATGTGCAGCACCAGGGCACACTTAATAAGGCTATCAAGAGGATTGCCAGAGATTGCAACGATAAGGTTTTGCTGGAGACCGATCTTGATGAAAACCCGATCCTTCTTCCGAGCTTTAGCTGTCATATCCTCCGGCACACCTTTGCCACCCGGCTTTGTGAGGCAGGGGTCAATCTGAAGGTTATTCAGGATATCCTTGGACATGTAGACGTTTCAACTACCATGAACATCTATGTGGACGCCATGAAAGACATGAAGAAGAAGGAAATGTCAGCTTTCAGCGCTCGTAATGGTGCGAGTGAACAAAAGAGCATGACAATGGAGGAACTGAGTCGGATTAAGAGCACGGAGGATTGGGCCTCTGCATGAGCTAACATGAACGGAGAGGTAGACGCCACTTGGAATTATACCAAGTGGCGTCTATGCTTGTTTTCGCACATTTCTCAAGAAACTTGAAAAACACTATACTAAGAGCAGCCTGAAGGAAGGAGGCTCTTTGGATGGTAAACAGTATATCTGTCATGCGACCGGAACTCGTTCCGGAATGGTCGCCACGCAACCTTCCACTTACTCCTGATAACGTCTCTTACGGTTCAAATAAGCTGTATTGGTGGAAAGGCTCTTGTGGGCATGAATGGCAGACAAGTGCAAAGGCAAGGTCCTGTGGCGAGAAGTGCCCCATTTGTTCTAATGCACGGATTATAGCGGGGCTTAATGATCTGAACACGTTGGAGCCTGATCTGGCGAAAGAGTGGTCCGATAAGAACTTGCCGTTGCAACCTTCAATGGTTGGACCAGGTACACACAAAAAGGTCATCTGGCGAGGAAGTTGTGGGCATGAATGGACGGCTTCTGTGCGAAGCAGAGTGAGAGGAACTGGATGCCCATATTGCTCTCACAACATTGTCCTACCTGGCTTTAATGACCTACAGACGCTGCACCCGGAAGTTGCAGCAGAGTGGTCTCCCAAAAACCTACCGTTGCAGCCGTCACAGGTTACTGCCTATTCAAATAAGAAGATGTGGTGGAGATGCGATAAAGGTCATGAGTGGTATGCTTTGATCTCAACACGGTCGTATGGAAGCAAATGCCCATATTGCAGCGGCATATTGACGTTCCAGGGCTTTAATGATTTTCAAACGCTTCATCCAGAACTTGCGGCTGAATGGTCTGAAAGGAACGGAACACTCACGCCGGACAAGATCAACGACAAATCTCCAAAAAACGTGTGGTGGAGGTGTCGCGCCTGCGGGTATGAATGGAGAGCAGTTGTCAAGGCAAGAGTCAAGGGCCTTAAATGTCCTGTCTGTGCAGATCGAGCAGTTCTTGAGGGTTACAATGATTTAGCGACTACTGACAAGGCGTTGCTGAAGGAGTGGCCGTATGAATTGAACGCTGATGTTGAGCCAACAAAGATCACAAGGAACTCTTTGAGGCCGGTATGGTGGCGATGCAAATACGGGCACACATGGAAAGAGAAGATTGCCAAGAGAACCATAGAAGGAGAGAGGTGCCCCGTCTGTGAAGAAGAGTTTGCTCGTGTGCTGCCCCAACTCCTTATCATGCTCTACTGCGGTCGGCTTGGCTTTAAGGTGAGGCTAAACGACGAAGAGACCATCGGGATCACACTGGATGCTTACATACCGGAGTTGAAGTTGGCAGTCGCGCTAATTGGAAATGGTACGAAAGCAGAGGAAGAGGCCGTTCTTGTTATCCAGCACCTGTGCAAGGTTCGAGGACTACTATTTGATACAGTCTCATTCAAAGACAGCGCCGAGGGAGTATGTCGAGGCGTGAAGAAAGCCTTTCAAGAAGCCCATATCTACATCACTTCAGATAATGACGATGATGTGAGAACGGCACATAGACAGTTCTTCAGATGGAAAAAGTGCTGACTTTACCACGCTAAAATACTCAACTTTACCACGCTAAAATACTCAAACCTATTGAAAAATGAGGCTTTGTCTGCTATAATATTTAGGCTTAAATGAAAGCCTTGAGTTCTGACCTTTTCCCCAACAATGATGCCAAGTCTCCACACTCACCAATTTAGTCTCCAATAGCGCGAAGAATTGAGCAGAATGATGCGGAATTGTGGTCTTGCAACTCAGACTATACGGAAGACCGGCTTTAATCACAGACTGTTTCCCCGTGAGGCTTTAAGTAGTTTTGTATACGTGCGAGGGGTTATGATTCCTGCGAATTTGAGGGAAATCAAGCCAGGTTTTCTAATCCCGACCATGAAGCCGCTCGATTCCGACAAGAAGGCTGCGGATGCTGCGCAGAACGCGCCCGAAGCTGCCGCGCCCGCGGAAGAAGCCAAAGCGGAAGTCACGCCTGAACCGATTGACTTCTCGAACGTGCAGATTGAGCCGCTGTTCACCGACTATGTGGATTTCGACACGTTCTCCAAGTCCGATTTCCGCGCCGTGAAGGTCAAGGAATGCGAAGCGGTGAAGAAGTCCAAGAAGCTCTTAAAGTTCGTTTTGGACGACGGAACTGGCGAAGATCGCGTGATTTTAAGCGGTATTCACGAATATTATGAGCCGGAAGAGCTGGTGGGCAAAACCTGCATCGCCATCACCAACCTGCCTCCCCGAAAGATGATGGGCATTGACTCCTGCGGTATGCTGATTTCCGCCGTGCATCACGAAAACGGCGAAGAACGGCTGCATCTGCTGATGGTGGATGACCACATTCCGGCTGGGGCGAAGCTGTACTAATCCTGTTTCCAGATGTGCACGCGCAAGCAGATGGCGCAGTTGAATCTGGAAATAGTATCAGTCACACCAAACGAATAAAAGCAAGCCGCAGAGCGCATATCCACGCCCTGCGGCTTGCTCATATATTCCCCTGTTATCCTCTCGCCGCGAAGCCGACCTTCTTCTGCACCTTGCGCAGGGTCTTGTTCGCCAGATAAGCGGCGGTCTTGGCATTCTCGTCCAGAATGCCCTGCAGGTACGTCTTGTCCGCAATCAGGCGCTTATACTCCGCCTGCAGCGGCTCAAGCGCCGCAATCACGCAGTCCGCCGTGCGCGCCTTCAGGTCGCCGTAGCCCTTGCCCGCCATCTCTGCGGCAAGCGTTTCCACGTCGCCCGCGCCGAGTGCGCTCATGATGCTCAGCAGATTGCTCACGCCGGGCTTGTTCTCCGGGTCAAAGCGAATTTCGCCGTCCGAGTCGGTCACGGCGCGCTTGATTTTGCGGCGAATCGTGTCCGCGTCGTCAAGCAGGGAGATGAACGTCTCCTCCGGGTCGGACTTGGACATCTTCTTCGTCGGATCCTGCAGGCTCATAATCTTCGCGCCGACTTTCGGAATGTACCCTTCCGGAATCGTGAACACATCGCCATAGATGCCGTTGAAGCGCATGGCAATATCGCGGCAGATTTCCAGATGCTGGCGCTGGTCAACGCCCACCGGCACAAGGTTCGTCTGGTAGAGCAGGATATCCGCCGCCATCAGCACAGGATAATCGAAGAGGCCAACGTTGATGTTGTCGGCGTGCTTGGCGCACTTATCCTTGTACTGCGTCATGCGGCTCATTTCGCCCATGTAGGTGAAGCAATTGAGCACCCACGCAAGCTCGGCGTGCGCGGAAACGTGGCTTTGGCAGTAAATCAGGCTCTTCTTGGGGTCGATGCCGCTGGCGATGTAGATAGCGGCAAGCTCCATGCAGCGGCGGCGCAGATCCGCCGGATTCTGCCGGACGGTGATGGCGTGCATGTCGACAATGGAGTAGATGCAGTCGTAGTCATCCTGCAGCTTGGAGAAGTTGCGGAGCGCGCCGATGTAGTTGCCCAGCGTCAGCGTGCCGGACGGCTGGATGCCAGAGAAGATAATCGGCTTCTTTTCGGGCTTGGGCGCGGTATTCGTTTCGGACATGGGAAATCTCTCCTTTCAGAATAGGCGGCGAACGGCCGGGGAGCGATTCGCCATACAAAAAAAGCCATCCTATCCCCTCTTCTGGGGACAGATGACTGCGGTGCCACCCCAATTGCGCAAAATGCTTGCGCCTCTCAAATCCTGTTCACGGGGGAAAGCCGTCGCGGGATACTGGGCATTCGCCGTTCCCCTGCGCCCTCGAAGCCCCACGGTCTGCGCCATCCACCGCCGGACTTGCACCCTCTCCGGCTCGCTGCGGGCGACTCTGCGCATCCCCTGCTTCTCATCGGTTTCACGGCTTTATGATACCACATTTCTGTCCGCATTGCAAGCGCATTCGGCAAAATTTATCGTTTTACGCGATTGACTTTTTCACAAAGATATGCTATATTGATTACAAACTTATGAAGATTTGAAGGAGGTTTTATAACATGAAGCGTCTATTGATGCTCCTGACCACCTTTTGCCTTTTGCTGATGACAACTGCGCTGGCGGAAACGGAAGCCGAGTGGAACGCCAAGTGCGAGTGGAAAACCGGCACTGGAACGACGCTCTACGCCGTGACCCAAGGCACAGCGACTTCTTCGGACTTGTCGGATTTCGTCCCGGTCGGCACGCTGCCTGCGAATACCTACGTCGGCATTCTGGAGCGCAGCGGCAACATGCGCAACGTCCGCTACTGGAACGGCAGCGGCACATCCAGCGGATGGGTGGATTCCGCCGCGCTGGTGTGGGTCGGCTCGAACAGCAGCAAGCCGAAGCCCTCCGGCAGCCGCGCGACTGCCAGCGATTTGTCCCGCAAGCCTGACGACACTTGGCGCAGCCTGACCGTCACCTATTCTGATGGCGACGAGGCGCAGACGGTATCGCTCCAAACGCTGGGTGTCGCCATGAGCGAAATCTACATGGATGGCGAGTTCCTGCGCGTGCCGACCGCTTCCCTCTCGTGGGAAACGGAGGCGGATGACAACCAGCGAATCGCCGTTATCTACGCGCCTTCGACCGGCAAGTGCACCATGCGCGAGGAAGCAAGCAAGAAGGGCAAAATCATCATGACCTGCAAAGCCGGGCGCGTGGTGAGCGTCCTGCGCGTAGGCGATGTGTACACGCGCATTGTGTACGACGGCGTGGAAGGGCTGGTGCTGAACAGCTGCCTGAAGTTCTACGAAACGCCGGATGAAAACACCTTCACAACCGGGCTGCTGTCCGCAAAAGGCAAGACGAACACGACCGCGACCGTCTCGGTATATCAGCTGACGAAGAGCCGCCGCCGTCTGGACAAAATTCGCGTCGGTGCTTATCTGGCCGTGATGGACAAGGTCGGCGAATGGTACGAGGTGGATGTGAACGGCTGGCACGGCTTTGTGAAGGACGCGAACGTGACGCTGGATGCGCCGCTGCCGGACTAATCCCCTGCGAGTGAAAGAACAGAACCGCTAAACCGAAAGTCGCGCCGCTTCTCTGATTTTTGTCGGAGAAGCGGCTTTTTTGATGCTTGTTTTGATCGCTTCAGAGGGCGTGAAAATCCGCCAAAATCGGTGATTTATCCATTAGTTTCGGCTAATAAAGGCGCTTTGCGGACTTTTTCGTTCGCCTTTTCATCTTTTTTTGCGTTTTCTGCCGAAAAAATCGACAAAAGCCCTTGACATACGCAAAGAAATATGGTTTAATAAATCCCGCTTTGAGGTTTAGTTTCACTAAACCATTTTTTCACGGCTTTCAGTTTAGTATTTCTGAACTTTGCGTCAATATGGACTGAAAGCAACCGGAAAGGAGCATCCCCATGGATATCGGTGAAAAGCTGCGTCTGCTGCGGATTCGGCGCGGGCTGACGCAGGAGGACATGGCCGACCGCTGCGAACTGAGCAAGGGCTTCATTTCGCAGGTCGAGCGCAACCTTGCCTCCCCGTCTATCGCGACGCTGACAGACATGCTGGAATGCCTCGGCTCCAGCCTGAGTCAGTTTTTCAGCGAGGACAAGGACGAAAAGACCGTCTTTACACCACAGGATATGTTCGTCAAGGAGGACGAGCAGCTTTGCGGCAGCATCACATGGCTGGTGCCGGACGCGCAGAAGAACACGATGGAGCCGATTCTGGTCGATTTAGGCGAGGAAGGGCGGACGTACGAGCTTCTACCGCATCAGGGCGAGGAATTCGGCTATGTGCTGTCGGGCAGCATCTTCCTGGTGGACGGCGAAACGAAAACGCGCATCCGGGCAGGCAGCAGCTTCTGCCTGCATCCGCATGAGACGCACTACCTGATGAATGCGGGCAAATCCCACGCGAAGGTGCTGTGGATTTCCACACCGCCGTCGTTCTGATTTTAAGTAATTGGAAGGAAGTGTTTTCCCCCATGGTGGAGAAAGAGCATTTGATTGACCTCGTCGGCATCTCGAAGGAGTTTGACGGCGTGCAGGTTTTGAAGAATATCAACCTTTACATCCGCAAGAAGGAATTCATCACCCTGCTTGGGCCTTCGGGCTGCGGCAAGACGACGACGCTGCGCATCATCGGCGGATTCGAGACGCCTTCGGAGGGGCAGGTACTCTTCGGCGGGCAGGATATTTCCGCGCTGCCGCCCTACAAGCGCCGCGTCAACACGGTCTTCCAGAAATACGCGCTCTTCCCGCACCTGAACGTGTACGACAACATCGCCTTCGGTCTGAAGCTGAAGAAGCTGCCGAAGAAGCAGATTGCCGAAAAAGTCGGGCAAATGCTGGAGCTGGTGAACCTGAAGGGGTACGAAAAGCGCCATGTGGACGCGCTTTCGGGCGGCCAGCAGCAGCGCGTGGCAATTGCGCGCAGTCTGGTCAACGAGCCGGAGGTTCTCCTGCTGGACGAGCCGCTGGGCGCGCTTGACCTGAAGCTCCGCAAGGAAATGCAGCTGGAACTGAAATCCATGCAGCAGCGGCTGGGCATTACGTTCATCTTCGTCACCCATGACCAAGAGGAAGCGCTGACCATGTCCGACACGATTGTCGTCATGAAGGACGGCACCATCCAGCAGATCGGCGACCCCAAAACCATCTACGACGAACCGGCAAACGCCTTCGTCGCGGACTTCATCGGCGAAAGTAACCTGCTGCGCGGCACGATGATTCACGATGAGCTGGTCGAGTTTGCGGGCACAGAATTCCCGTGCGTGGACTTCGGCTTCGGCGAGAACACGCCGGTGGACGTCGTCGTCCGCCCGGAGGACATCATGCTCGTCGGCGAGGACGTCGGGCAGATGGTCGGCACCATCAAGAGCGTGCTGTTCAAGGGTGTGCATTACGAAATGATGATTGACACCGGCGCGTACACCTTCAAGGTGCATTCGACAACGATGCAGCCGCAGGGCAGCCGCGTCGGGCTGAACATTGTCCCCTTCAACATCCACATCATGAAGCGGCTGGAGGACACCACGCCTGCGGCGGAGGTGGATGCTAAATGTTAAGCAACCTGTCTCTCCCGTGGTGGGCATATGCGCTCATGGGCACGGGGCTGTGCGTCTTTATCGCGCTGATTGCCATCACCATCCACCGCAACCGCGGTATGCACCGTTCCCTGTTCGCGTCGCCCTATGCGCTGTGGATGATGATTTTTACCATCGTCCCGGTCATTCTGATTGCCTACTACGCCTTCACGGATTCCTCCGGCGCGTTCACGCTGGACAACTTCCGCAGTTTCTGGGATTCGAACTACGAATCGAACAAAATCATCCTGGACGCCATGGGCGAAGCCGGACAGGCATACATTTCCCGCGGCACGGTCAACGTGGATACGCTGGTTTACTCGCTGTGGATGGCGTTCCAGTGCACGGTTATCTGCCTGCTGCTGGGCTATCCGGCGGCGCTGATTATGGCCGACCGCGAAATCAAGCTCGGCCCGACCCTCGTCGTGCTGTTCATCATCCCCATGTGGATGAACTTCCTCCTGCGCACCATTGCGTGGATGAGCCTGCTGGAGGACAACGGGCTGATTAACACGGTGCTGCGCGCGCTGGGCTTTAACGGCGTACAGCTGATGTACAACTCCGGCGCGGTGCTGCTCGGCATGGTGTACAACTTCCTGCCCTTCATGGTTTTCCCGATTTACACGCTGCTAAGCAAGATGGACTACCGCCTGACCGAAGCGGCGGCTGACCTCGGCTGCAACAACTGGCAGACGCTGTGGAAGGTAACCATGCCGCTGTCCATTCCGGGCATCGTCAGCGGCATCACGATGGTTTTCATGCCCTCGGTGACGACATTCTTCATCCCGCGCGTCTTGGGCGGCGGCAACACGATGATGTTCGGCGACCTGATTGAGGCAAAGTTCCTGACCGAAGGCAACTGGAACGTCGGCTCGGCGCTCTCCCTCATCATGATGGTGCTGATTCTGATTTCGCTCTCCATCCTGCGCAAGGCCGACCCCAACGGCGAAGGAGGCGGCATCGCATGAAAAAGTTCTGCAAGCGCGCGTATCTGGCGCTCATCCTTATCTTCCTGTATCTTCCGATTATCGTGCTGATTGTGCAGAGCTTCAACGCGGGCAAGAGCCGCGCGAAGTGGGAGGGATTCTCCTTCCGCTGGTACACGGAGCTGTTTCAGGACACGCGCATCATGAACGCGCTGACTGTCACGGTGACAATTGCCTTGCTGGCCATGGTCGTCGCGACGATTCTGGGAACGCTCGCCGCCATCGGCATTCACGCCATGAAGAAGCGGCCGCAGTCGTTCATGATGACGCTGACGAACCTGCCCAACACCATGCCCGACATCGTGACCGGCATCAGCCTGATGCTGCTGTTCCTCTTCACGAAGGTAGACCGCGGCTATGTGACGATGCTGCTGGCGCACATCACGTTCGATACGCCCTACGTCATCCTATCGGTGCTGCCGAAGCTCAAGCAAATGAACCGACACACCTACGAAGCTGCGCTTGACCTTGGCGCAACGCCGATGTACGCGCTGTTCCACGTCATCATCCCCGAATGTATGCCGGGCATCATCACGGGCGCGATGCTGGCGTTCACCCTCTCGCTGGACGACTTCACCATCAGCTACTTCACGACTTCCCCGCTGGTGCAGAATCTGTCCACGCTGATTTACTCCGCCGCCCGCCGCGGCATCGAGCCGACGCTCAACGCACTGTCGGCGCTCATGTTCGTCGCTCTGCTGGTGCTGCTGCTGATTGTCAACCGCCGCACCGCATCGAATAACGACTAATACTAATTCTTATCTAAACCATGTCATTCGCACAGCATCTTTTCCGCCCCGGCTTTGCTTTGTTCCGCTCGCGCGTACCTCCAGTACGCCTCGCTTCACTCAGCTTTGCCGGAACGAAAAATCTGTTATGCTCGATGTCATGTTTTAGAATCGAATTAGTATAATCCCCCACTATATTTTAAGGAGGAACATCTCTGATGAAAAAGCTGCTTTCCCTGCTGATGCTCCTGTGCCTGACGCTGACCGTCGCCCCCGCCGCCCTCGCGGAAGAGGTCGTCAACGTCTACAACTGGGAGGACTACATCGCACCCGAAGTCCTGACCCTCTTCACCGAAGAGACGGGCATCAAGGTCAACTACATGTGCTTCACCACGAATGAGGACATGATTGTGCAGGTCGAGGCGAACCCCGGCGCGTTCGACGTGTGCTTCCCGTCCGACTACATCATCGAGCGCATGATCGCCAAGGATCTGCTGGCGGAAATCAACTACGACAACGTGCCGAATTTCGAGCAGATTATCGACAAGCTCCGCAATCCCGACTACGACCCGGAGAACAAGTACTCCGTGCCGTATATGTGGGGAACGGTCGGCATTCTGTACAACAAGGACATGATTCCCGAACCCAACCAGTCTTGGAGCATCCTCTGGGACACGCAGTACCAGAAGAACGTGTTCATGCTGGACTCCTACCGCGACAGCATGGGCATCACGCTGAAGTACCTCGGCTATTCCATGAACAGCCGCGAAGTTCCGGAGCTGATGGCAGCGAAGGATAAGCTGATTGAGCAGAAGCAGTCCGGCGTTGTCAAGGCGTATCAGGTGGACGAAACGAAGGATAAGATGGTTGCTGGCGAAGCGGCGCTCGCGCTGATGTGGTCCGGCGACGCACAGTACGCCATCGACCTGAACGACCATCTGGACTATTTCGTGCCCTCTGAAGGCTCGAACATCTGGGTGGACGGCGCGGTCATCCTCAAGTCCGCCCGCAACAAGGAGAACGCCGAGAAGTTCATCAACTTCCTCTGCCGCCCCGACATCGCGCAGATGAACTGCGAATACATCTGGTACTCCAGCCCCAACAAGGGCGCGATTGAGCTGATGGGCGAGGAATACGAGAACAACCACGTTCTGAATCCTTCTCAGGAGGTTCAGGATCGCTGCGAATTCTTCCACGATATTGACGACACCTTCCGCAAGATCTATGAAAACCTGTGGATGGAAATTAAGAACACGAAGTAAGAAAAAAATCGGGAGTCAAGCACGCAAATGAGCGGCTTGACTTCCGATTTTTTTAATGAGCAATGATTGCGTTTGTGCGCCAGTCATTGCTCATTTTTCATTGCTAATTTTACGGTTCTTCACGGAATCTTGGGGGAAAGAGCAGCTTGGGGGCGCGTCTGCGGACGCGCAAAGTTACTGGCAGGGACGCTTCGCTGCCTGCGCCTTTGTTGGCGGCTTCCTTGGAATTGGTCGCGCGCGGAACAGTTGGGGCGTTGCCCCAAACCCCAGCAGGGACGCTGTCCCTGCACCCTGCAAGGGGCAATTGCCCCTTGACCCTTTTTGGCTGCCCGGCTTGGTTGCGCTTTCCTACTATCCTCTGCCGCAGCTCTTATGCCTTTACCAGCCCTAACAGCCTATCCCGCACCGCCAGCGCCAGTTTCCGATGCTCCTCCGGCATCATATGAATCCCATCCACCTTTGACGGCTGCACAATCTCCTGCGTATTCATCATCTCCACGCCGAGCCACTCACACAAGCCCTTCATCAGCGCCGGGAATTTCCGCGATTCCTGCCCCTTGCCGTACAGCGTGTCCCATTCCGCCACATTCTCGCCAATTTCAATCGGCGTCAGTACCAGAATCCGCGGCTTGTTATCCTCGAACAGCGGCACGCTCGCGGGGTACAGCTGGTCGAACGTCTGAATCGTGCGAATCAGCGTGCCGATACCGTTGACGCTCGCCTGTGCGGTGTGCTCCTTCAGGTCGTTCGTGCCGAGCATGATGATGATGGCATCCAGCGGGCGCAGGGTGTCCAGCGCGTAAGGCAGCGCGCCCAAGCCGGTCATGAAATTCTTGCCGGGTTCAGGAAAGACGGTGGTTCTGCCGTTCTGCCCGTTCTCGTGGATGCGCCAGTCCGCGCCAAGTTCATCCTGCAAAATGCCTGTCCAGCGGGTGTGTTCGTCGTAGCGCTTGCAGATGCCGGGGATGAAGCCCCAAGTATTGCTGTCGCCAAAGCAAAGAACGTGTTTCATGCAAATTTCCTCCCCTTTTGCAAAAAGGGCGGCATCCCGCGTGAAAAACGAGATGCCGCTTTTGCTTAAATTTCGATAGTCCCCGTGAAGTCGGTGTTGGCGTCGCCAGTCAGCCAGACTTTGCCGTCCTCCTGATAGCGGACGACGAGCGTGCCGCCGGGCAGGCGCACATCAATGTCCGCGCCGCGGGTGCAGAAGCCATTTTCGACTGCCGCGACTGCCAC
>UMDR01039234.1_pt1 | contig 24134 bp, 18 predicted proteins | sample 1964541 | NCBI WGS metagenome assembly UMDR01 (sample SAMEA4835999, study PRJEB28245) | human gut metagenome | biome: gut microbiome; material: fecal sample | place: Denmark | collected 2008 | reverse complement strand
TTTTCTATACTTTGTGTCACCTATCTATTGTAACATAACAAAAAGCAATAAAATTTTAGCTTGAAATTGCAGTAAAGTGACAGCAGGACGATGTAAAATTCGGAATTAGGAATTCGGAATGCGGAATTATACAAAACACCATTTAAATTTTGGGAAAAACGATCTAATAGTCTTGTAACTGCTGAAAACAGGTTTATACTAAACACCATTTAAAATTCGGAATAAATCAAGCCGACAATCTCGTAGCTGTTTTTAACAGGTTTATATAGGATTTCGGTGCAGATTTTTCCTGTATTTTATTGGTGTTTAGTATTATATGGCTTTTGCGCCGACCTTTTCTACATATTCATTAGAGAATAGTATTAGGCAGAGAATTTTTTCCATTATAACCAATAACAAAAAGGCACAATTCACATTTAAGGTTCACGAAACTGATTTTTCATACTCGTTTTACCTTTTTAATATGAATTGTGCCTTATGATTTTTATTTCGCTTTGTTTCATTAAATAGCGGTTTTAAAATAATTCCGAATCCCGAATTAATCAGCAAACCTTATAGTTCCCGAGCTTATGGCTTTTTCTTCGCCGTTGTCGCAGCGGACGAGAAGCCTGCCTTTTTCGTCGATGCCGTGACAGTCGGCGGTGAACATATCCTCGCCCTGCGTTATAGTTATTCTTCTGCCGATAACGTTTGAACGTCTTACATATTCTTTCATAAACTCGCCGCTGCCGATATTGTCGAGCTGTTCTTCAAGGCAATTGAGTATTTCCGCAGCCAGAAGGTTTCGCGAAACGTTATGGTGAACTTCCATTTTTATCGAGGTCGCAATATTCGCGAGGTCTTCGGGGAACGATGAATTCTGCACGTTTACTCCCATTCCTATTACGGCATACTCAAGTCCGCCCTGTTCAACGTCAACTGCAGCCTCGGTGAGGATACCGCAGACCTTTTTATCATTGATATAGATATCGTTGACCCATTTTATCCTGCACTCTACCTCGGGGGCAACTTTTTCTATCGCCTGAGCGACCGCAACTGCGGCGCAGCTTGTGACGAGGAGCGAACTGTCGAGCGAGAGCTTTGGTCTGATTATAACGCTCATATAAACGCCCATTCCGAGCGGAGAATGGAACTTTCGTCCGAGCCTGCCCTTGCCGCCCGTCTGTATCTCCGCGATAACGGTAGTGCCGTGTACAGCGCCGTAATGTGCTGCTTCTTTCGTGAATGAATTCGTTGAATCTATCTCACGGTAAACATCGAGCTTTCTGCCGAGAGCCTTTGTTTTAAGGTATGGTCTTATTGCCTGCTCGCTGAGGAGGTCATTCGATTCTTCAAGGCAGTATCCGCGGTTCGTGACTGCCGAAATGGAGTAGCCCTCGCTTCGGAGAGTATTTACGGCTTTCCAGACTGCCCCTCTTGTTACCCCCACCGTATTTGAAATTTTTGTGCCTGAAACTGTTTTGCCTTTGTTTGCCTCAAGAACGGCAAGCACCCTGTCTTTTAACGCCATTATTTACACCCTTAAAATACGGGCGAAGCTCTGAACACGCCTGCCCTTTTTATAATATGATATGTATTAATATTATACATCGATAGTGTGAACTATTCTATCACAAATAATGTACTAAATCATAATATAGAGTAAATGGATTTGGAGAGTGTATGATCAATATGGTTGATTTCACGGGTATATTAAGGCTTCTGATGCTTATTGCTGCCGTTTCCTCCGACGGTTTCTGCGCGGCGTTCGGCTTGGGTGCTTCGGGGATAACGATACCGCCCAAGTCGGCAGCCGTGATAAGCGCATCGGGGGCGGCTTTTCTCACTCTGTCAGCGGCACTCGGCGGAACGGCGGTGCGGTTTATCCCGAGCGGTGTCTGCACGGTGATATCGAGTGCTATTCTTGTGCTGCTGGGATTTTTTAATATTTTTCACAAGGCTTTTGAGAGGCTCTGCGATAAGCTGCCCGAGGGTTCGCGGCTTCGTGTGTGCCTTTCGGACGAAGAAGCCGACAGCGACCGTTCAAAGGACATATCCTGCAAAGAAGCACTCGTTCTCTCGGCGGCGCTCTCGGCTGATTCGCTCGCGGCAGGATTGGGAGCAGGCTTCGGAGCAGTGCCGATGCTGCCGATAGCGGTCCTGTCGTTCGTGATAGGGTTTGCTTTTGTGGTTTCGGCAAATTATCTCGGGAAAAAAGCATCAGCCAAGAAAAAGCTTGACCTGAGAGGACTGTGCGGAGCTTTGCTTATCGTTTTTGCAATAATAAGCCTTTGATTTAAATTCGGAATTCGGAATGCGGAATTCGGAATTATTTTTGATTCGCGCATTTGTCACGAAATACCCGAATTCCGTAGGGGCGGATTCTATATCCGCCCGTTACACCCCTGTATTTTATTGGTGTTTAGTATTACAATAAACGAACGTCCCTATTTTCATCGGATAAAGCCGTTGAAAATAGGGACGTTTTTGTTAAAAAATTGCATGCCGAAAATTGCTGTCACGATTCGGTACGGGAAACCCGTCCACTACAGAAATTTTGCCTAAATGTTGGGCTTGCAACGGGCGGATATTGAATCCGCCCCTACGGTTTTCGTTACAAATTAACGGAATATAAATAATTCCGCATTCCGAATTCCTAATTCCGAATTATTACTTGAACGCTTTGATGGATTCTTCGATCTTGGCCATCTTTTCAAGAGCCTTTGCAAGCTTTGCCTTTTCTGCTTCTACCTGCTGCTGAGGTGCTTTTGCGAGGAAGCCCTGATTGTTGAGTTTTCCCTGAGAGAAGTCGATATCCTTCTGTACGGCTTTCTTTTCCTTGTCAAGACGTGCAAGCTCCTTTTCCTTATCTACGAGCTGGTCGAGAGGGATAAAGATCCTTGCGCTGTCAGTAACTACCGTTACAGCATCGGGCATATCTACCTTATCGGTGATCTCGACCTCGGATGCGGAGGCAAGTCTTTCAAAGAAGAGCACGCCCTGCTCGAAGGTTGCTTTTTCGGCAGTTTCGATATGGAGCGCTGCCTTTACGGACGGCGGAACGTTCATCTCTGCACGGCGGTTTCTGACAGCTTTGATAGCGGTGATGATCTTCTCAAAGCTTACTTCGTCATCGACGAAGTCAAGTGCGCTGTCGTAAACGGGGAAGTCGGAGAGCATAATTGCACCCTCGCCCTCGCAGAGTGTCTGCCATATCTCTTCCGTGATGAACGGCATAAACGGGTGGAGGAGCTTGAGCATACCCTTCATTACCCAGACGAGTACCTGCTGTGCGGTCTGTGCAGTTTCGCCGCCTGCCTGGATTCTCGGCTTTGTAAGCTCGATATACCAGTCGCAGTAAACGTCCCAGATGAAGTCATAGAGCTTTGAAACAGCAACGCCGAGTTCAAAGCTTTCGAGGTTCTGATTTACTTCCTTGGCGAGAGTATTGAACTTGCTTACTACCCACTTGTCCTCGATATTGAGGTTATTCGGGAGTTCTGCTGCCCTGAAATCGTCGGGGAGGTTCATCATAATGAACCTTGAAGCGTTCCAGAGCTTATTTGCGAAGTTACGGGAAGCCTTTACCTTGTCCTCCATATAACGCATATCGTTGCCCGGTGCGTTGCCCGTTGCGAGCATAAAGCGGAGAGCGTCTGCGCCGTACTTGTCGATCTCAACGAGCGGGTCAACGCCGTTGCCGAGCGACTTGGACATCTTTCTGCCCTGTGAATCTCTTACAAGTCCGTGGATAAGGACTGTGTTGAACGGAACTTCGCCCGTATGCTCTATTCCGCTGAACATCATTCTTATCACCCAGAATAAGATGATATCATAACCCGTAACGAGTGTATTTGTAGGATAGAAATATTTGAGGTCTTCGGTCTGTTCGGGCCAGCCGAGTGTGGAGAACGGCCAGAGTGCCGAGCTGAACCATGTATCGAGCGTATCGCTGTCCTGACGCATCGGCTTTCCGCACTTAGGACAAACTGCGCCGTCTTCCTTTGTTACGACCATTTCGCCGCAGTCATCGCAGTAGAAAGCAGGTATCTGATGACCCCACCAGACCTGACGGGAGATACACCAGTCCTTGATATTTTCGAGCCAGTGATAGTAAATTTTATCGAAACGCTCGGGGACGAATTTTGTCTTGCCCGTTTTAACCGCTTCGATAGCAGGCTTTGCAAGGGGTTCCATCTTAACGAACCACTGTGTTGAAACTCTCGGTTCAACGGTAGTTCCGCAGCGGTAGCAAACGCCGACGTTATGGTTGTAGTCTTCTACCTTGATAAGAGCGCCCTCTGCTTCGAGGTCGGCAACGATAGCCTTTCTTGCTTCGTATCTGTCCATGCCTGCATACTTAGGATAGTCGGCTGTGATCTTTGCATCTTCTGTGAGAACGTTGATAACGGGGAGCTTGTGGCGAAGTCCGACTTCAAAGTCGTTCGGGTCATGTGCAGGAGTGATCTTTACAACGCCCGTACCGAAGTCTGTTTCAACATAATCATCGGCAACGATAGGAATTTCACGGTGAACTATCGGGAGGATAACTGTCTTGCCGACAAGATCTTTGTAACGCTCGTCAGCAGGGTTTACAGCAACGGCTGTATCGCCGAGGAGAGTTTCGGGACGTGTTGTGGCAAGCTCGATATATCCGCTGCCGTCGGAAAGGGGATAGCGGAGATGCCAGAAATGACCTGCCTGATCTTCGTAATTTACTTCCGCATCGGAAATAGAGGTCTTGCAGTGAGGACACCAGTTGATGATCCTTTCGCCTCTGTAGATAAGTCCCTTGTTATAAAGGTTTACGAAAACTTCACGGACAGCCTTGTTGCAGCCCTCGTCCATTGTAAAGCGTTCTCTCGACCAGTCGCAGGAGCAGCCGAGCTTTTTGAGCTGTTCAACGATCCTGCCGCCGAACTTTGCTTTCCATGCCCATGCTCTTTCCATAAATGCCGATCTGCCGATCTGTTCTTTGGTAAGACCCTCTTCAGCCATAGCCGCAACGATCTTAGCTTCGGTAGCGATAGCAGCGTGGTCAGTGCCGGGCAGCCAGAGTGCTGAGTAGCCTCTCATACGCTTCCAGCGGATAAGGATATCCTGCAATGTTTCGTCAAGGGCGTGACCCATGTGGAGCTGTCCCGTGATGTTCGGAGGGGGGATAACGATAGTGTATGGTTCTTTCTTCGGGTCAACGCTTGCCTTGAAGCACTCGTTGTCCATCCAGTATTTATAAATTTTGTCCTCTACCTCGCCGGGTTCGTAGAGCTTCGGAAGCTCTCTTTTCATATTAATATTCCTCCATTCAGATTTATATATATCATAAATTATTATGCCATAAAAAAGCTCTGCCGTCAATAACCGAGGAACGTCATTCCGCGGTAATTCAGCAATTTTTCTTCATTTTGTTACGAAAACAATGTAGGGGGACGGGAAACCCGACTCCTACAGTATTTATTTGAAAATGCAGATATATAGTCGTTATTTCTCGGGATAGAACACTCTCAGCTTGTTTTTCACGGGGTAAGGCTCGGAAATATCGGCAAGACCGCATAAATAATCAATGCTGACATGGTAGAGCACCGCAAGCTTCGCCGCATGGGAGATAGGAATGTCGATAGCGCCGCTCTCATACCGTGAATATATCGACTGGCTGACATAAAGGTAGTCGGCTATCTGCTGCTGGGAGTAACGGTGGCTTCGCCGAAGCTCCTTAAGCCGTAGTTTCATTCAGCGCCTGCCGTTTCCTGTATTTTGATATACTTATCGTAATAATGTTTAATGATATCACGCCTTGTAATAATTCCTGCGAAGCAGCCTCTGTCATCGACAACCGGAAGAAAGTTCTGATCCATTACCTGCATAACAAGCTCGTCAAGCTGAGCCGTGACCTTTATCGGCGGATTCCAGCCCTTGCGGATATAGTCGCCGACAGTGCAGTCGCCCATTTCCTCGGGCGAAAAGAGGTGGTCGTCCATTATCGCACGAAGAAAGTCACCCTCGCTGACAGTTCCGACGTAAACGCCGCTGCGGTCGATAACGGGGATAGCGGTGTAGCTGCTGTTTCGCAGGCAGTTGTATCCTTTTTCAAAGGTATCGTCATCATAAAGGAATTCGACTGTGTTTTTTGGGTGGAGCAGAAACAGAATATTCATAGCTTGTCCTTTCCGTTGTAGGTCGGTCAAAATTTCCGCACGGTGAAAACTTAAACAAATTTTATTTTACCATATTATTATGAAAATTGCAAATATTTTTTATAAAATCGCAGAAACTGTTGAAAACCACCGTTTAAAGCTTGTTAAACCGTAAAAAATTTGTCAAGTTGTTTATTGAAACATAGCGAAGTTTAGTTTATAATATTTAAGGCGGTTTTAAAACGGGTTTAAAACCCTGTTAAAAGGCTGTCAAATAATGTCAAAGATTATGATTAAAAGAAAATGGAAGGTGTATTATGAAACTGAAAAAAATCATCGCTGCGATCTCCGCAGCAGCAGTTCTTATGCTCGCAGGCTGTTCTTCTGACACAGCTGACAACGGCTCTGCCGATGCAGCATCGGACAGCGCATCAGCATCGACTATCCAGTACGCAAAGGAAGATATCAAGGTCGGCGTTATCCACATCGGCAACCCTGCTGACGGCTCCGGCTACTCCTACACACACGATGTCGGTATCCAGGATATGCAGGTTGCTCTCGGACTTTCCGATGACCAGATCATCAGAAAGAACAACGTAAGCGACGGCGATCCTACAGCTACCGAAACAGCTATCAGAGAGTGCATCGAAGCAGGCTGCAACATCATCTTCGGTACAAGCTGGGGATATATGGACACAATGGAAGCTCTCGCAGACGAGTTCCCGAACGTTGTTTTCTCCCACGGCACAGGCTATAAGAACAACGGCAAGAATATGAACAACTACTTCGGCAGAATTTATCAGGCAAGATATCTCTCCGGTATCGTTGCAGGTATGAAGACCGAATCCAACCTCATCGGCTACGTTGCAGCAATGGGCAGCGAAAACTCCGAGGTCACAGGCGGTATCGATGCATTTGCTATCGGCGTTGCTTCCGTAAATCCCGATGCAAAGATCTATGTTAAGGTAACAAACAGCTGGTATTCTCCAACAGAAGAAACAAACGCTGCAAAGGCTCTTATCGCTGAAGGCTGCGACGTTATCGCACAGCACTGCGATACTCCCAACCCACAGCTCGAAGCTGAAAGCGCAGGCGTATGGGGCGTTGGCTACAACAGTGATATGATCAAGGACGCACCGGGCGCAACACTCACATCTGTTGAATGGCATTGGGGCGCATACTATACTCAGGCTGTACAGCAGGTTATCGACGGCACATGGAACTGCGAGAACTACTTCGGCGGCATGGCTGACGGACTTCTCGATATCTCCGACCTCAACTCCGCACTCTGCACAGATGAAATGCAGGCAAAGGTTGACGAAGCAAAGAACGAGATCCTCAACAACGGCTTCAACGTATTTGACGGTGTTCTCGAAACCAACGACGGTTCAACAGTAGGCGAAGAGGGTTCAACTCTCGACGATGCAACTATCAAGGGCGGCATCAACTGGTATTACAAGAACGTTGAGGTCAAGTAATTAATTCGGAATTGTGAATTTGGAATTATTTGCAAAGCTGACATTTGATCTTAAAATCGGGTGGATATAATATCTGCCCGATTTTTTATTTATACTAAACACCATTTAAAATTTGGAAAAAATCAAGCCGACAATCTTGGATATATGTGATTTCGGCGCAGATTTTTTCCTTTATTTTATTGGTGTTTAGTATTAAAGGCGCTGTAGGAAAACGGGTTGCCCGTTCCGCGCCGCAAGGCGTTTTCTTACGAATTCGGAATTATGAATTCGTAATTTGGAATTAATTATGTTCCGCAAATTACCATAAAATGCAGAGGTCGGATTTTCCATCCTGCGCCGCAATGTTTTTCACAATAAACGAACACCCCTGTTTTCAACGGTTTTATCCGATGAAAACAGGGGTGTTTTCTTTGTAAATAATTGTTGCCGAAAAATCGCTTGCGCGATTCGGGACGGGTGACCCGTCCCATACAGAAAAAATTACCTAAAATGTTGGGTTTGCAACGTGCTGATATGGAATCCACACCTACGGGAATTAGGTTCTTACCATAAATTTACGGAGCACAAATAATTACGCATTACGAATTACGCATTTAAAGACTCCTCTTCGTTTTCAGGCTTGCTTTCTCTCACTCTTCCGAGCACGATAGCGCTTATCGGGTCAACCTCGTAATCGCCCGAAACCTTTCTGTATGGTTCTGCGCCTGCGTATTTTCCGTCTGCGTAAATGCCGTATTCGCCGAATGCATAGAGCTTTACGGGGTAGTTGTTAGGGTTGAAGAAAACTACTATCTCTTCAAGCGTTTCATCGCCTCTGAGCAGGAATCCCACAACGTGCTTAGGGAGATTGTCAAGGAACTGCAGGTTCTCTGCAACCTGCGAATTTTCATACATTCTGAATGCATTATGCGCCTTTCTGAGTGCGATAAGTCCCTTGTAATAGTTCACAACGCCCTTGAATTCGGACTTTCTGTTCCACTTCAAGCTGTTGATAGCGTCAGGCGACTTGTAGCTGTTGTGGTCAAAGACCGAGCCGCCCGGGAACGGCTTCGAGCGCAGAAATTCCTGACCTGCCTGGAAGAACGGTATGCCCTGCGAGAGGAACACCATTGCTGCGGCGAGCTTGTCCATCTTGATTCTTGTTTCGATGCTCTCGGTCGGGTTCGTGTAGTAAAGCTTGTCCCAGAGCGTGAGATTATCGTGCGCTTCAACATAGTTCACTGTCTGCGTTGGGGAGCTTGTCCACGAATATTTCTCCATATTCGGGAGCTGTGGGTGGGGGATACGTCCTGCGATTATTTCCTTGACGTTTTCCTCGTTGCCCGATGCGCCGTTGACATAGCCTCTTGTCTTGTTCTCGAAGTTGTTGCCCTTTACGGTATCGCGGAAATCATCGCTGAAATAGCCTGCGTTCGGGGTAAATCTTGCGTTGAGCTTCATACAGCGCTGTTCCCACGGGAGCGGCGTATCTGCGCCCGTCCAGCCCTCACCGTACATAATGACGTTCGGATTTATTTCGTGAAGCTTTTCATACGCCAGATTGATCGTTTCCTTATCATAAAGTCCCATAAGGTCGAAGCGGAAGCCATCTATCTTGTACTCGGTCGCCCAGTATGTAAGGCTGTCGAGAATATATTTTCTTACCATTTTGCGCTCGGTCGCAAGCTCGTTTCCGCAGCCTGAACCGTTCGCATAGAGATTGCGCTTGCCGTCCCACTGGCGGTAGTAATATTCGGGGAAGGTCTTGGTGAAGCAGGAGTCAGCCGTTCCTGCAGTGTGGTTGTAAACAACGTCCATTATAACGCCGATGCCTGCTTCGTGAAGAGCGTAGATAAGGCGTTTCAGCTCCGCAACACGGGCCTTGCCGTTGAATGGATTGGTCGAATATGAACCCTCGGGGACATTGTAGTTCTCGGGGTCATATCCCCAGTTGAACTGAGGACGGTGAACATCGGTCTCATCGACGGAAACGAAGTCGAATATCGGCATAAGCTGAACGTGAGTAATGCCAAGCTCCTTGAGGTGGTCGATCCCAACGCTGTCGCCGCTGTCATTTTCCAGCCATTTTTCGATAAAGGCGAGAAATCTTCCCTTGTAGCAGAAATGTCCGCTTTCGTCAATAGAGAAATCACGGACGTGAAGCTCGTAAACGCAAGCGTCCGTGTAGTGATCAAGCTTAACATAGGTCTGATTGTCCCAGCCTGCAGGGTTGAGCTTTGACGCATCAAAAACCATACCCATTGCGCCGTTTGCACCTGCGGATTTGGCATAAACATCGATAGTTTCCTGCTCAACGCCATCGTTCGTCACGATATAGGTGTAATAAACGCCGTCAAGGTCGCCGTAGACCGTCTTTGACCATACGCCCTTTTTGCTTTTTGTCATCGGGAGATGACGGTAAGGCTTTTCATCACGGCAGGTTTTGTAAAGATAGACAGTAACGTTGTCTGCGAGCGGCGCCCAGACCTTGAATTCGGTCTTTTCGGGAGAATAGACAGAGCCTAAGTCGTCGCCGTTGTAATAATACTTTTTGTCAATATCGGAAAACACAAAGAACACCCCATTTTATAGTTTGACTTCCCGTGGGAAAGGATCTTGCTAAAAATTTATAGCTGCCGCAAAAGTCGTTTTGCGGCACCGATAAACTTTCTTATACTGATTTTAAACTGAAAGTGTAAAAAAAATCAAGCAAAAGCTCGCATATATGGATTTTGCGCCGATTTTTTTCCTACACTTTGATTAAAAATTAGTATTATACAAAACACCATTTAAAATTTAGAAAAAATCAAGCCGATAATCTTGAATATATGCAATTTCGGCGCAGATTTTTTCTTTTATTTTTTTGTGTTTAGTATTAAACATAACAGCGCCGCATAATCAAAATTATGCGGTGCTGTAAAAAGTCTGTCATTGGTTTTATCAGAAACCGTTTCCGTGTCTGTTGAACTTGATCTCGGGCATTGAATCGGAGGAATAATAGTCCTTGCCGGGACGCTTGAAGAATACATCTGCGTCCTCGGGCTGCTTGATGCCCTTTTTAGGTGTTTTTTCGGCTTCGGCAAGAGCCTTGCGCTCGCTTTCACGCATATTTCTTGTGCGTTCCTTGTCACGTATCTGTCTGTTGAGCTCGATAGATTCCTCGATCTCCTGCTGGAGTTTTTTGAAATCCATTCGCTTGTGGTCATTCTTCTGAACAGGCTGTTCGGGAGCGAGAAGATCAGCCGCGGTAAGACCGTCAAGCTCGGAATCGTCATAATCATCGACGAACATAACGTCATCGCCGAAGGTATCGTCAACAGCTTCTCCGTTCTCGGGTTCATCGTCCATGCTGATATTGCCGATGTCTTTCTTTTCGGGTTCGCTGCCGAAGAAAGCGCTGTTATCATTGCTCGGAGCGCCGTCATCTGTGATATCGAGGTCGATCGAATTGTTGATTATATCGTAGGAATTGTCTGCCTTTGCGGCAGCGGCATCTCTTGCAGCCTGTTCCTCGCGCTCTCTTTCGCTCTTGAGGCGGTCTGCTTCGGCTTTAGCCTTTGCTTTCGCGAGGTCTTCAACTGCGTTGAGCGCTCTGGAGCTTGTTCTGTTCGCCGTGGAGCTTTCGTTTCCGAGAATATCGAAGTCGAAGTCCATACCTGCATTGCTTACGGGAGCGAAATTTGGTGCAGGCTTTGGCGCGGGAGCAGGTGTCGGAGCGACAGCCGAAACGGGATCAAGCAAGATATCGGATATTGGCGACGGCGCAGGACTTGGTGCAGGTGCGGGGGCAGGAGCTGTTGGCTGAACGGGTGCAGCAGGCTCTGCTGCAGGCTTCTTGCGCGCGAAGAGATCCATATAGCTGTTATGCTTGGACGCTGTGCCTGCAGACGCTGGATTTGGAGTTGGCATCGGAGCAGGAGCAGGTGCAGGTGTGGGAACGGGTGTCGGCATCGGCGCAGGTGTCGGAGCAGGCTGTGCGGCAGCCGCGGGCTTCGGCATCGATGCAGGCTTTGGAGCGGTCGGCTTCGGTGCTGTGAGTTCGGCAATATCATCTGCGATAGAGAGAACATTGTCGTTTTCTTCAGCTTCCTGCTTGGGACGCTTCATCTCCGTGCTTTCGGCAATGTCGGAAAGCGGCGGTATCTCGGGTTCTGCAATTCCTGCGTATGTGTTCTGGACTGCGCTGTTGTCCTCGTGAGGAACAGCCTTTATGTCCTTTATTTTGCCAAGCTCGCTTGGATTGATGCCGTTGTCAGGCTTGGTATTGTCCATAATATGATCGATGCTTGGGATATCCGTATCATCGACCTGAGAAAATGACATATCTTCGCCGTTCTTTTCGCTTGCGACCTTTTCACGGAGCGCATTTACAACGATAGAAGCGACAGCCTTGACCTCTTCCTTAACGGGTTCGGTCTGAGCAGGCTTTGGAGCTTCGGTCTTGGGTTCTTCCTTAACGGGTTCTGTCTGAGCAGGCTTGGGAGCTTCAGTCTTGGGTTCTTCCTTAACGGGTTCTGTCTGAGCAGGCTTGGGAGCTTCAGCCTTGGGTTCTTCCTTAACGGGTTCTGTCTGAATCGGCTTAGGTGCTTCAGCCTTAGGCTCTTCCTTGATAGGTTCAGCCTTTGGTGCTTCGGTATTATGCTGATGAACGGGAGGCTTGTTGAGAAGAACATTTCCCGACGAAAGTGCGGCAAGAGCATCATCAAGCGAAGCTACTATAGGCTCGCCGTTCTGTGTAACAGGCTTAGGCTGTGCAGGCTTGGGTTCTTCCTTGGGCTGAACGGGAACTTCGGCTGCCGGTTCGGTCCTGACGGGTTCTTCACGGACAGGCTCGGCAGCTTTTTTCTCTGCTTCGGCAGGCTTAGGCTGATGAACGGGAGGCTTGTTGAGAAGCATATTTCCCGACGAAAGTGCAGCAAGCGCATCGTCAAGCGAGGTGACAACGTGCTCGCCGCTCGGTGCGGCAGGCTTCGGCTGAACAGGCTTCGGCGGCTCGGGCTTTGGTGTCGGAGCAGATACAGGCTTCGGAGCTTCTGCGGCAGGAGTTGGCTGAACCGGAGCGGCAGGTGTCGGCTTTGGCGCTTCGGCAGGCTTGTTCTGCGGCTTGTTCAAAGCGGCTCTTATCTCCTCGGCAGCTCTCTGTGCGGATTTTTTTGACGGATTGAGGACATTCTGCACGGCTGCGATAAGGCTCTTCAGGTTATCCTTTGAAGTTGAATCGGAGTAGCCTTTTATTATCGCAAGGGCGTTGATATCATCAGCGGAGCGGACTTCGTGTTTGTTTATCGCCGACTGAGCGGCGAGGAGCTGCGCTTTGTCCATAACGCTTGTTTTCTTCTTGTCGATGCCGCTGTTTATGACAACGAGAGGGACAACGTTTTTGAACTGTTCGGGGTAGTTTTCCGCGATAAGACGTGCTTTTGCTTCTTCGGAATCATTGCAGTACCATGAAACTGCGGCGATGATTATCTTGTTGACATTGACCTGACCGAGATTTTTTTTCAGCCAGTCCATTATAAGTATCTTATCGCCGTAAACGCCGCCCGCAAAGACAACGGCTTTATATTCGAGCGCCTTTGTGGGCGTGAACGAAGTCGAAACGAATATATCCGCGCCTGCTTCTTCTTTCATCCAATCGGCATATTGCTTGGTATGACCGTATTTTGTAGCATATACAACAGCTAAATCTTTCATCGTTATGTACAGGCTCTGATGCCCTCTGTCCTCCTACAAATAGATTTTTGCTGCGCTGTCAAAATGCCTAAACGCAGCGGCTCTTATTTCAATTATAACGGCTTTTGCAGTGCTCTATGTGGATAATTTGTTAATCAAATATTAATTTTATTTTAATTATTGAATCAAACTATGAATAAAATAGCTAAAACAAGGCTCTTTTAATCGATTTGTTAAAGAAAACGAAATTTTTTGTGCAGAATGACAATATCAGTTGAAATATTTTGTTTTCTGCGTGAGCGTACCGAGCAGTTCAAGACGTGCGGTGTCTTTGTACTCGGGCTTTATCATATAATAGATGTAGTTTTCGGCGAGTGCAATGTCGGGGACAGTCCTGCCCTCGATCTTGAACTGATTATAACCCATAGGGACGTACTTTTCAACGATCGCATCGGGCGAAATATGCGTCGGCAGGTCGGTTATCTGGTAGATATGGCGGAGCATCGACGGGCATTTGAAGTCCTCAAAGTGCGTTGGCTTGCGCATCATCGGCGGCGTTTTCATATATTCCGCATACTTTATCTGTGTTTCGCCGATAGAACGGTAATGCTCGCCTCTTCTCGGGCAGTTCGGAACGCAGCAGGCGTTTATGAGAAGCTCGCATTTTTCCTTGTGCGGAAGCGTTTCGAGAAAACCGAAATTATTGTTCCAGTTATAGTCGAGAACGACATAATGATAGTCTTTTTCAAGCTCTGCGGAAAGCTTGTCCGCACTGCGTATCTCCTTGCAGGTGGACGAGGTTATCCTGTAGCTTGGGTAATTTTTGCGAATGTATTCTTCGAGTATCGGCGACATAACGATGACCTCGTTCAGACCGTTGTCGCACATTCTCATAACCTTATTGCAGAAAGGGTCGCCGAGGTGCTTTTCTTCGATAAGAGGGTTCGTAAATGTGAATCGGAGCGGAACTCCTCTTGAATTGAACGCTTTTGTGACCTGCTTTATTATTTCATCGTCAACAACGCCGACCGTATTTCGTCCACCGTTCCAGAGTGACGGAGGGAACGCACCGAAAACGGACGCTATTTTCACGCCGTCGCGGAAATATTCGGGGTGCTGCTGCATAAGCGAGAGCAGAAGCAGGTTGAGCCGGCAGTGATTGATAAAATCGGGAATATGAAAATTTATATCCATCTGAAATTTGCTCCTTAGAAAAAAATAGCACTATAATTATAGCATATTTATATCAAATTTTCAATAGAGCGGGGAATTGTCGGCATTATTCTGTCAGAAATGACAAAAAACAGGCTGTCTATTGTATTTTTACGCTAAAGTGCTATAATTAATGGTAAAGATTTTTGTAAAAAGGAACGATAGAAATGATTGTCAACACACTTATGCCTTATGCCGAAAAGCTGAGCGCTCTTTCGGTTTTCAGAGGTATTCTTGAAGATGAGACAGTAAAGGAATTTCTTGCAATGCTCCGTGAGCCGACACCTGCGACCTACGGCAGCTTTGTTAATTCGCTTTACAAAACAACGGACGATCTCACCGACTACATACTCGGCGCAGTTACCGAGAACGAGAACCCTTTTATGCTCCGTCTTGCCGCTTTTGAGGAAGTTCCCGAGCATATTGAAAAAGCCGCAAAAGCCGAGCTTGAGGTTTTGCAGGAAATTGCCGAAATAACCTCCGACACTGTGAAAAAGGCAATGGGTGAACATGCCGCTTACGTTGCTTCGGACTGGAAAACCTCACCCGTGAACTTCACCAAGGCTTACACCGAGCGTATGAACTGCCTTTCGACCAAGGGCTATGGCATTTTCGCCGAATATTACGCTTTCACGCTCAAAAACGGCAGGCTTATGCCGATAAAGAACCCCGACCCTCAGCGTCTTTCGCAGCTTTCGGGATATGAGCTTGAACGCGGCAAGGTGATAAGCAACACTCTTGCGCTCCTCAACAACAAGCCTGCCGCAAACGTGCTTCTTTACGGTGATGCGGGCACGGGCAAATCCTCGACCGTAAAGGCTGTTGTCAACGAATACAAAGACGAGGGGCTTCGCCTTGTTGAACTCAACAAATCGCAGCTCCCCGAGCTCCCGGATGTTATCGAAAAGATAGCGAAAAATCCGCTCAAATTCATTATTTTCATCGATGATGTTTCATTCTCGTCCGATGATGATAATTTCAGCTCGCTCAAAGCCGTACTTGAAGGCTCGGCTACGGCTAAGACTTCCAACATTGCTATTTACGCAACGAGCAACAGACGTCACCTTGTAAAGGAAAAATTCTCCGACAGAGAGGGTGACGATATGCACGTTGCCGACACAAGAGAGGAGCTTATCTCGCTTTCCGAGCGTTTCGGACTTAAAGTTGCGTTCCTGAAGCCTGACAAGGAGAACTATCTGAAGATAGTTGAAAATCTCGCCAAGGAAAACGGCATCGAGGTCACGGACGAGCTTCTCATGGGTGCGGAAGCGTTCGCCCTGCGCAGAAACGGCAGAAGCGGCAGAGCGGCAAAGCATTATATCCAGTCCGTTCTTGCAAAATAAGAACCTGTCTTCATAAGAAATGTGTGCGGATTTTCGAGCATAATTTTGTTGCAGACAAGGCAAAAATTTGCAGGCGGGCTGTCGCCCGGCAAGAATTTTTAACGCAGTCTGCGGCAAAATTTGCCGAAAAGACGTGCGCATATGCTTGTGAAGACAGGTTCTGAAAGCAGAGAACAGCAAAGAGCCTGTCTTTTTATTGTGTTTTTGGCGTATAAAGAACGTATTTGTTCAGCTTAATTGCATAAATTCACCAAAGTTAATGCGTGTTCATCAAATATCCATACTTGGACGTGTAAAAAATAGTATAATTAACTGGTTTGATATTTTTATTTTTGAAAGGCGGTAAATCAATGGGGTTTTTCCGAAACGCTGATGTACCCGTGCTGATATCATTCGTGATATATCTTCTTATCATGATCGGCATCGGTTTCTATTTCAGCAACAAGAGCAAAAAAATGAGCGACTACTTTCTCGCAGGAAGAGGTCTTAATTCGTGGGTAACGGCAATGTCCGCGCAGGCTTCCGATATGAGCGGCTGGCTGCTTATGGGACTTCCGGGTGCGGCTTATGCCACAGGTATGGGAAACTACTGGATAGCTATCGGTCTTGCTATCGGTACGATACTCAACTGGGCGTTCGTTGCAAAGCCGCTTCGTAAATTCACCGAAAAAGCGGGCGACGCTATTACGATACCGCAGTATCTCCAGAACCGTTTCAAGGCTGACAGTCCGATCGTCCGTCTTGTATGCGCAGTCGTAATTTTCATCTTCTTCCTCGTTTATACGACCTCTGCATTTGTTTCGGGCGGCAAGCTTTTTCAGGTCGTTTTCAACATCGACAGCTCCAACGAAACATACGCAAAGGCTGCGGTCATCATTTCCGCACTTATAATCATCATCTATACATTCCTCGGCGGCTTTAATGCCGTTGCATGGACAGACCTTGTTCAGGGTCTGCTGATGTTCTTTACAATAGTTGCGCTCCCTATCGCACTTATTACAGCAACTCCCGATTTCAGCTGGGAAATGGTCGCAGCTACACCAAAGATCGCAGCAGAGGGCGCTGACGCTTCGGGCTATGCATCACTTGTGAGCGGAAGAAGCGCAAACTCCATTATAAGCGACCTTGCGTGGGCGCTCGGCTACTTCGGAATGCCGCATATCCTCGTTCGCTTTATGGCTATCAAGGACGCAAAGAGCGTTAAGAAATCAGCTATAATTGCTATCGTATGGGTAATAATCTCGCTCGGTGCGGCTGTACTTATCGGTATCCTCGGAAGAGTTTACCTTGACAGCATCGGCGTTGCACTCGCAGGAAATCAGCAGGAGCTTATCTTCATCGACGTTGTAAAGCGTCTGTTCCCGGGTGCGCTCGCAGGCGTGTTCCTCTCCGCTGTTCTCGCTTCAATTATGAGTACGGCAGACAGCCAGCTCCTTGTTACAGCCTCCGCAGTTGTAAATGACTTCTATAAGGTTATCGTAAAGAAAGAAACCTCCGATAAAAAGCTTATGTGGATAAGCCGCGGCGCGGTAATGGTGATCTCGGTCATTGCCTGTATCCTCGCACTTGATCCGAAGGATTCGATCATGGGTATCGTTTCTAACGCATGGGCAGGCTTCGGTGCAGCGTTCGGTCCTGCAATAATCCTCTCCCTCTACTGGAGAAGACTTACGCTCAAGGGTACAGTTGCAGGCATCATCGGCGGTGCGGCAACGGTTATCGTTTGGGAATATGTTCTTCACTGGAGCGGAATGCTCTACTCTATCGTTCCCGGATTTATCGTTTCAATTCTCCTTACCGTTATCGTTTCCCTTATCGACAAAGAACCCTCCGATGAAGTTAAGGCACTCTTTGACGAAGCGAGAAAATAAATTCGGAATTAGGAATTCGGAATTACTTATGTTCCGTAAATTCACGTTGAAAACCCAATTTCCGTAGGGGCGGATTCCATATCCGCCCGTTGCAAGTCCAACATTTAGGCAAAATTTCTGTAGGGGACGGGTTTCCCGTCCCACGCCGCAAGGCGGTATAAAATAAACGAACACCCCTGATTTTATCTGATAAAAAGATAAAATCAGGGGTGTTTTGTTATGCGATAAAACTTACAAAAATATGCGTCGAAAATTGCTTATGCGATTCGGGATAGTGACCCGTCCCCTACAGAAGTAGGTTTTCGTAACAAATTTGCGGAGCAAAATAATTACGCAATTACGATGCTCAACATTGTTGCGCAATTACGAATTACGCATTAACCAAAAGGCTCATTATAAGCTCCGTCACAAACGCACCTGCACAGGCGGCGACGGCTACAACTATCAGCGACTTGTTTCTGAATGCGAAGAACAGTGCTGCGCCAAGTCCGACTACAGCGGAAATTATGCTCGATGTCGAATAGAGTATCGCAGGTATCGTCATAGCGCCGAGGACTGCATACGGCACATAATAGAGCATATTCTGTAAAAATTTCGACTGTATCTTCTTCCTGCAAAGGACGAACGGTATCATTCTTATAAGGTATGTAACGAGCGCCATTACAAGGATATAAACCAGAACTTTAAGATCAGACATCGGCTTCTTCCTCCTTCTTGGGGAAGATGAGTGCGCCGAGGACGGACGCTGTCAGTGCGCATATAATTATTGAGAAACCGCTTGAAATCCCCGAAAAAACAGGGATATACTTAAAGCAGCAGCTCATTGCCGCAGAAAATGCAACGACCGAGAAAACGCCGACAGATTTTCTTGCAGGAGGGATAAATATTGCAAGGAACATACCGTAGATAGCGATGCCGAGTGCGGATTTGAGCATATCGGGGAGAATATTGCCTGCCGCTGCGCCGAGAAATGTTCCCAAGCTCCAGCATATAAACGGTATAAGTATCAAACCGTACATATACCGCACGTTTATGTCGCCCTTTTTGCCTGCGGCGACAGCGAAGATCTCGTCCGTCATACCGAACGAAGTTCCGAGGCGGTGTCCGACAGTGAAGCTGCCGTCAAGCTTCTGCGTGAGCGAGATGCTCATAAGCGCGTATCTCATATTGATGACAAGCTGGGTGAGTATCATCTCGATGAGCGTTCCGCCTGCCGCAATGATGCCAAGACCTGCGAGCTGTCCTGCCGAGGTGAGGTTCGTCATTGAAATAAGCAATGCGGAGAAGATCGAAATGCCTTTTCCTGCCGCTGCTATGCCGAAGCTGAACGAAACGGAAAGATAACCGAGCCCTATCGGTATCCCGTCGCGCAGGCCATCGGTGAATTTATAATCCGAAGTTTTTGTGCTGTCCATTTATTTCTTCCTTTTCATAGATCGTATATTGCCGAGATCTCTCCCTTTTTGTCGGCAACCCTATAATTATAGCATCGAAATACGCTTTTTACAATATACAAAATGACGAAATAACGCAATTTTGCACGAAATATAGATAAAAGATATGGTAACTTATACAAAATGTTTGGAAAACTTCTTGCATTTTATGTGCAGATGTGATATAATACAATCACAGAGAAATTTCTCTCCAAGGAGGAGATATTATGAGTAAAAAGATAATCACAATTGGCCGTCAGTTCGGAAGCGGAGGACATCTTATCGGTGAAAAAGTCGCTGAAAAGCTCGGCTGTGCATATTATGACAGAAAGCTGCTCGACCTCGCCGCAGAAAAAAGCGGAATGAGCCACAGCGTTGTCAGGGAAGCCGATGAAAAGGCAGCCAACCCTTGGTATTATGCCGCAATGAGCCAGTCGGGCGCAGCAATGGGCATAAACCTCTGCACAAATGACGCTATCTTCAATGCGCAGAGCGAGATAATCAAGGATATCGCAAAGACCGAGGACGCAGTTATTGTGGGCAGATGCTCGGACTACATACTCCGCAATCAGGACTGCGAGCTTCTTTCGGTATTCATCTATGCACCGCTCGAAGCAAGAATAAAGCGTACAATGGAGCGTGACAAGATAAGCGAATCCGAAGCCGCATCAAAGATAAAGCGTCATGACAAACAGCGTAAGCTTTACTATGATTTCTACACCGACAAGAAGTGGTCGGCACACGAAAGCTACAACCTCACGCTCAACAGTGAGGTGTTCGGCATCGACGGAACAGCGGATATAATCTGCGCCGCATTGAAGTCGCTTGAAAAGTAACCATTGTTTTGCACGAAAAAACCATTCGCACGGTTTCGGACTGCAATATTCCACAAATAAAAAGGCATTGCGGAACATCATCGGACGATGAACCGCAATGCTTTTTGATTTTATACCAATACCAATTAAAAACTATACAAAAATTCGGCGCGAAAGCCGTATAAACCTGTTTTCAACAGCTACGAGCTTTTGCTTGGTTTTTTGTACACTTTCAGTTTAAAAATTAGTAGAACTTTGGCGAAAAGCACTCTTTTATGTAATATTTTGCAGGATCATTCGTGCGGAGTTTCCTTTATCACCTGCTGTATTTCGATGATTTTCGGCTGCATACCGCGCAGACGCTGTTCAGCCTGAGCGTAATTTCCCGATTTTATGTCCTTCATCACAAGCTCCGATTCGGAAAAAAGCCCGTCCATTCCGAGATTGCCGAGAACGCCTTTGAGCTTGTGTGCGCACATCTCGGCCTTTGCATAGTCGCCTGAAGCGAGTGCCGCATATATCTCCTCAAAACGTTCTGTATCGGCAAATTCACCGAGAAATTTCACATAAAGCTCGTCCAGACCGCCGAAACGATCGATAGTTTTATCTGTGTTCACCCCAACACGCTTGAGCTTATCAAAAAAAGCATCAAAATTTTTTCCCATATTTACAATGTTCCTTTCCAAAACGTATGCAATTTTGCACGGATCGATTTGATCATGCTGAAATTATTCCTATGAATTTACTGTAATAATTGCTTTGTTTTTATTATATATTGTCGGACATAATTTGTCAACAGAAAGTGCGTTATAAAACTGATTATCACTATTTTTGTGAATTTTTATAACTTAATTAACATCTTTTACATAAACAGTGAAAACGTTTTTATGCATAATGCACAACATATACAGAGAAAGAATATTTATTAATTCTCTTGAAAAAAATTGAGCAATATGGTATAATTGAACTGCAATATTGGTTAGGAGGCGCACAGATGTCCGATACAACAAAAAAAATCAAAATTCTTATCTGCGATGACTCGGCACTTGTCAGAAAACAACTCAGCAACATTCTCTCAGATATCGGAGATTTTGAAATATTCTTCGCCGAAAACGGCAACGCAGCAGTTACAAAATATGCGGAGATCCTTCCCGAACTCTCGTTTATGGATATAGTTATGCCCGAAAAGTCGGGTATCGATGCACTCAAGGATATCATTTCCCTCAACCCGAGCGCAAAGGTCGTTATGGCTTCTTCGATCGGTACTCAGGGCAACCTTAAGACTGCGATCGAATGCGGCGCTTTTGATTTCATTCAGAAGCCTGTTGATAAAAGCGCGATCGAAAAGATCATCAATAAGATAATGTAAGGAGGGTGAGCTGACGTGTTTACTCAATTTTTCGGCAATTATCTTCTTAACAGCGGACTTGTTTCCCCAGAAAAGCTTTCCGATGCTCTCGGAAGACTTTCCGAAACAAAATTAAGACTTGGCGTTCTTGCTATCAATGCAGGTATCATGACCGCAGAGCAGGTCGATAAGGTACACGCCGAGCAGCAGAAAGTCGATAAGCGTATCGGCGAGCTTATGGTCGATATGGGCTATGCCACCGAAGAGCAGATCGAAAAGCTGCTCAAAACACAGCCAAGCGCACATCTTCTCCTCGGTCAGACGCTCGTAAACGATGGCGTTATGACGAACTCACAGTTTGAAAACGCGCTCAACAGCTATAAAAAGGAAATGGGCATCAGCGATGCAGACCTTGAGGACTCCGATCTCGGTGATTTCCGTCCGCTCGTTGATAAGTTCTATAACTTCGACAATGCGGATAATAAATCCTACCTCACGGGATATATCGTTCTTCTTTTCAAGAATCTTGTTCGTTTCATCGGAACCGACTTTGCACCGCTCAGCGCAAAGGCTCTTCTCGATAACATTTCAAAAAGCTGTATGGGTCAGGAGATACGCGGCGGAGTAAAGGCTCTCACACTCATCGATGCCGATGATGATTCGCTTATCGAGTTCGCTTCACGCTTTTCCGGCGAACACCTCACCTCAAACGACGATTTCACACGCGACTGTATCAACGAATTCCTCAATCTTCACAATGGACTTTTCGCTGTAAATCTTTCCAACGAAACAGGACTTGAGATCGAGTTGTCGCCGCAGATGGTCTACAGCGACATCAACCTTGATACTATCAAGAATTCGCACGTTATCCCCGTTTGCTTCTCATTCGGCACGATAAACTTTATCATCAGCATATAAATCTATAATTCATCCTTTCCCGAACCGCAGCCCGCATATCATATCGGTATGCAGGCTGCGGTTTTTTGCCAAAAATACGTTTTTCTAAAGAGTAATATAACTGTAACTGAAATGTAATTGTATTTCTTTGCATAAACTGATATAATATAGTTAAATTATAGACCTGAATATTGAATTTATACTAATTTTTAAACTGAAAGTGTACAAAAAATCAAGCAAAATCTCGAATAAATGGATTTTGCGCCGATTTTTTGTCTACACTTTGATTAAAAATTAGTATTATATCCAGCTGAAAGGAAATCCCACATGAAATACACCGGTAAAAAGCTGACTGTTTTACTGACATCTCTGTTGGCAACAACTGTTGTACTCTGTTCCTGCAATAGCAGCAAAACGGCAAATATCGCCGATACCGCTGCCGAAACAACGACCGTTACCGAGGCTTCGGAAAGCTCCGCTTCCGATACGGGTTCGTCCAAAATAATGCTCGGAGCATCAACTCCCGATGATGCCGAACCCGATGCTTTTTCGTCCTATACATTTTCACTCAATGACGGCGAAAATAACTATATGATAACCGTTTCTGCTACGGACAGCAACTCAGAGCTGAAGATCATCACCGAGGACAACGAGTTCAACTACTCGGAATATACGCTTACCCCTCCCGAAAATTACACGCTCAATATCCCGTATTCGCAGGAATATGCTTCGGGCGTGTGCAGTGTCCTCACGAATACTGCCGATGACCGGACCGTCCCCGACATCGTTCAGTTCATTTTCTACTTGGATAATTTCGATACCGAAGAAGAGCTTCCCTATACTGTCAAGCGCTGCTATTCGGTCAAGGACAACGAATTCACCGAGATAGGCGTTTACGATGAGGACGGCAGTAAAATGGACTGTATCCCCGAATTTACGCTTCTGCGCACCGAGGGAACAGTGTTTATGCCGACCCCGACCGTCACCTTCGATGACAACGGTGATGCTTCGGTCGAACTCAGCGTTTATGATTTTGATACGGACGAACTCACCTTGAAAAAACGTGCTCAGTCCACGGACTTTGAGACCGACAAGCTTTACTACGGCTATGCCGCAAAGGCTGTCGCAGACGATATCGCAAAATATTTCACCACAACGAGCCTTAACGTCAGCGACTATGACAACTATGTCCAGTTCGATTCTCTCAACTCCGACGGCGGCAGCATGATGTTCTACTTCGTTGATGACCCGAGATTTAAGAACGTTTCCGAACTTGAAAATTTCGTGAAGAAATATTTTGATGCAAAGACCACGAACGAAATGTTCATCAACGCTCCGCAGAAATACTGCGATGTTGACGGAAAGCTCTGCACTGTTGTCGGTGACGCAGGCATGCTTTACATCGGCGACATAACGATAACAAGCTATAATTACAACGAAAAAACAAGCACTATCACCTATAAAACGAAAGCCGAGCGTTACGATGAAGAAGGACGATTCGTCGAATTCATTGACGGCGGCGACTTCACGCTTGAAGTCAACCCCAATGATCAAAGCTTCAAGATCACACAGTATAAACTGAATTACTAATGACGAGCTGCTGCAGAAATGACCTGCGGCAGTTTTTTATACACAAAAATTCACCTTTTTCACTTTGTTCAGTGAATTTTCACTCTTGTTCACTGAAAAAAGTGAATATTTCTTCTGTTAAAAAATAATTCAATTTTCTTATACTAATTCCAAACCGTTCTATAGACAAAGACGACAGATAGAATAATCCAAGTCAAGGAAGACGACCGCAGGCAGGCTGCCGCCTGTCAAGGGAGTCTGACGCAGAATCGGATTATTATATCCGAGTATTTGTCTATAGGTTGGTCTGGAATTAGTATTAAACGAATAATAAAAAATCGGCAGCAAACACAAGCATAAACCCGTGTTTGCTGCCGAAGCGTTATATTTTTTATGCATTGCC
>UMDR01010758.1_pt1 | contig 24684 bp, 27 predicted proteins | sample 1964541 | NCBI WGS metagenome assembly UMDR01 (sample SAMEA4835999, study PRJEB28245) | human gut metagenome | biome: gut microbiome; material: fecal sample | place: Denmark | collected 2008 | reverse complement strand
GCTTGATTTTTTCCAAATTTTAAATGGTGTTTAGTATCATTCGGCGAAAAAGAGAGAGAAAACAGCTTTGTTTACCGCTATCTGAAAAAGAAAAAGGACAGCCGTGCCGAGGTCATAGGACGGCGAAAGGCTGACCTTTTTGAATATGCGGAGCGGAAAAAGCGTGACAAATATATCCTGCTCAAAAGTGCCTGCTTTGCCCTTGAACGATACAGAATAATTTCAAAGCAGGAATACGCTGACATTCTGAAAGACCTCATCGGCACGAAGGACAAGGCCACTGGCGAGGTGAAGATCCCTGCAAAATATGAAGCTCTTGACGATGATGAAGCTTTCAAAAAAGCGGAGGAAATGTTTGATCACATTCAGCGATTTTAATCAGCCATTGGGTAAAAAAAGCTGAAATGATCCCATGGGATAAAATTGAAGAAAAATATGCAAAGCAAACCCAAAATATGCAAAGCAAACCGATGAACTCTCCTCTGCACATCTATTAACGATACCGAGCAGTAAAGTTAACAGCCCGACTAATACTAAACACCAATAAAACTATAGACAAAAAATCATCGCATAACCCATATATGCAAGATTATGCTCGATTTTTTGTATAGTTTTTAATTGGTGTTTAGTATAAAGTGTATACGAACTTCCTGCAGGGGTTTTGGCTTTTTACTTTATCGCATATTTCGGTAAAGTAACTATAAATTCCGAGCCTTTATTCGGTTCGCTTACAACTTTTATGCTGCCCGAATGATGCTCGATTATCTGACGTGTTATCGCAAGTCCAAGACCATTTCCGTTTGAGGCGTGTGAAGCATCCGCTTGATAAAATTTCTCGAAAATCCGCTTCTGATCGTCCTCGGAAATGCCTATGCCGTTATCCTTGACCGAAACCGTGATACTGTCGGGCGTTTCTCGCAGGATTATCCGCACAACGCCGCCGTTATCTGTGAATTTGAGCGCATTTCCGACTAGGTTCTGCCATGCTTGGAAAAGCATATCCTCGCTGCCGTAAAATGAAACGTGTTTGCCCTCATCATCGATGTCGATATCGATATTTTTCTCTGTCCAGACCTCCTCATACATTATAACGACCTGACGGAGCTGCTCGTCAAGTGGGAATTCCTTTTTCTGTATTGCAACAGAGTTATTTTCGAGCCTTGAAAGCGCAAGTATATTTCCCGTAAGAGCCGAGAGCCGCTTTGTGTTTCGGATTATCTTTTCGGCGTATTCTGCGCGCTTTTCGTAGGTGATATTCGGGTCTTGGAGAAGCGTTGCATAGCCCTCGATAGTTGAGAGCGGCGTTTTCATCTCGTGCGAAACGTTCCGGGTAAAATCGGTATGGATAATTTTATTGCATCCAAGCTGCTTCGTCATAATGTTGAAGTTCTGTATCATCTCACGCACTTCACGAAACATTCCCGTTTCGTTCATCTGCACGGAGAAATCGCCATCGGCGACGCGTTTCATCGACTCGTTCAGCTTTATCATCGGGACGAATATCTTGTTGCTGATGATCTTAGTTGCAATGCCTGCAAAACAAATACAGATGATTATTATGTATACCATGATGAATGACGGAACGTTTCCGTCCTCAAAAAAGTGCATTTCGTTTATGATGAGCATTATTATCCCTGCGAGGAGAATACTTGCGATCATTATAAGTCCGACAACAACGGTGAAAAGTATCGTCAGCCGAAGCGGAACTTTTTCTTTTTTCTTTTTTTTCATTTCGTTTTTACCTTGTATCCGAGATTGCGGACGGTGACTATTTCAATATCGGGATTGTTTTTGAGATGTTCACGCAAACGTCCGATGTGAACTTCGAGCGTGTGAGGGGTTGACTCGGAATCAAGTCCCCATATCTCGTCCATTATCTGTACTCGCGTGAAGGTTCTGTTCGGTGCGGAAGCAAGCTTGTACAAAAGGTTGAATTCCTTTGGCGGAAGAACAGTGCTTTCACCGTTGCAGCTTATCGTGTAGGAATCACATTCGAGTGTTGTCGAACCAATAGTGAGCTTTCGCTCGTGTATGCTCTTTGAACGGCGGAGAAGTGCCTGAACACGCCATATAAGCTCGTTCACATCAACGGGTTTTACCATATAATCGTCCGTGCCGGAGCTGAACCCCTCACGCTTGTAGAAAATTCCGTCCTTTGCCGTTACCATAAGTATCGGCGTGTCAATGCCTGCTTCTCGAAGCTGCTTAGTAAGCTCATAGCCGTCCATTTTGGGCATCATAATGTCGGAAATAATGAGGTCGATGTACTCCTTGTCGATGATATCAAGAGCCTCTTCGCCGTTTGATGCTTCAAATGTGTCGTAAGAATTATTTTTCAGTACCGTGCAGAAAAGCTTCCGAAGCTCTGTATCATCTTCCGCAACAAGAATTTTAAACATAAAGGTTATCTCCTTTGAAAAATAGAGCAGTAAAGTAATCAACCTTACTGCCCTTATTATACTATAAAATTATAACGCTGTCAACGCCGCACAAAGGTCAGATAGTTGTCTTGATGAAGCGGTGATCGTCGTCCGAGAGCGAGATTCTCCAGCGTTCGTTGAGCGCATGACTTTTGTGCATACGGTAGAAGCTTACCATAAAATCGACAGTCATTACTGCAGTGAGAACGAAAGCGGCTATCTTTGCAGGAAGAGGGTCGAGCCGTCCGATGAGGTTCATTATCGGGTCAAAAGCATAACGCATAAAGAGCGTGATTATTGCGGCAAATCCAAGGCTCGTGAAAACGCTTGTGTATTTTGTAACGTGGAGGGGGAGCCTTGTGTAGTTCCAGTATTCAAAGCCGCAAAGCTTTTCAACAGCATAGCCGAGTGCTATTTCACCGATACTTACTGTGAAGAATACCGCAGCGAAGTAAATAAGAACGCTGTGTTCCTTAACGGGGAGCTTACCTGCGAGTACCATTGCCTGAGGAGTTCCGAAAATTGCATAGATAGATATGACCGCCATTCCGTAGCCATAAAGAAACGGCATTGTCATATTTCGGTTGTCGATATAGCCTTTGGTGAATGCGAGCCATACATTTTCGAGTATAAAACCGAGGAATGAGATGACCGCCGCCATAATGCCGATAGAAGTCAAGCTGTAAGTGATCATAAAAATTACCATTCCTTTCCGAAAAAGTCCGAATTCTTGACAAATCCTCACTATTTTTCTTATTGTACCCATTTTAACACTGGAATATCTCTTTTTGTTCAATTCTGCAGGCTGTTATTTCAAAAATTTGTTGAGGTTTTGTTGAGGTTGGAGACACTGCCAAATGTATAAGTAAAAAATGCTGGTCAAGCTGAGCACAGCTTGCGAGGGGTCAAGGGGGCGAGGAGCCCCTTGTCGACGTCCGCAGACGGCGAAATACCCTAAACTAACAGCTAATGCATTGCCGCAATAGAAAAATTACTAACAGCTAAAAAAGCGCAATTCACATCAAAAAGAAGAACGAAATATGAAAAATACAGTTTCGTAAACCTAAAAAAGTGAATTGCGCCAATTCTGTTTTTCAAAAAATCTATCCTTGAAGCGAAAATTCGCGAACGGAGTGAGTGGATTTGAAGCTTCAACGCAATATGAACGGCTATACTGAAACGGTCGGATATGAATATGCCCACTGCTTTTTGAGTAGGCATATTCAGCTGTTCAAACGTTGTCAGCATAAAATGCTTATCGCTTTCGCTCTGCGCATTTTATGCCGAGGATAGTTTCTTTGAGGAAAACAGAATGGCGCAATTCACATCTATAGTTATGTGAATTGCGCATTTTGATTTTTTATCTATTATTAAGAAATGCCGCAAAGAGCAGAAGTCCTATTCCGATGAAAATTCCGCTGTATGCGGTCGTATAGACCCATACGGGATATGTCAGCAGCTCTGCTTTTGTTGTTACTGATGCGCCGATTATTGCTATAACGGCACTCGGAAAAAACGAGATGATATATCTCTTTCGCTTTTTGCAAAGTATCAGTGCGGTCGATGACAACGCAAGCGGCAGGAAAAATACGGTTCTCGTAAATCGTAGCGTTCCAAGCCTAAAAATCGCATATCTGTCAAACGTTGGCGGAAATATATACAGCCATATCACGGCTGCAAGCAAGATGAGCGCACCGACGGCGGCACAGACAAGCTGCTTTGTCGGCGGCGTTTTTTTACCTAAAGCGGGTCGGTACATTATTTCAAACGTTTCCTTGTGGTCTCGCTTCATCTCTTTTATTTCGGCTTCGAGCTGCTTTAGCTTCTGCTTTTTTTCCTTTTCCCGTTCTTTAAGTCCGTTCATTTTGTTCCACCATTTACAAAAAAGGCGCAGCCGCAAACTTTGCAGGCTGCGCCGAATTTATTTATTCTTAGAGAAGAATTGACTTTCCTGTCATTTCTTCAGGCTGAGGAAGTCCCATTATCTTGAGCATTGTAGGTGCGAGGTCTGCCAGAACGCCGCCTTCACGGAGTTCACCCTTCTGACCTGCGATGATAAGAGGAACAACGTTAGTTGTATGAGCTGTGAACGGTGAGCCATCGGGTTCATACATCTTATCAGCGTTGCCGTGGTCGGCTGTGATAAGTGCTGTGCCGCCGTGTGCAAGGATAGCGTCAACTGTTCTGCCTACGCAGGTATCAACGGCTTCAACAGCCTTTACTGCTGCATCGAAAACGCCCGTGTGACCAACCATATCGCAGTTAGCGTAGTTGAGGATTATCATATCATACTTTTCGGAGTTGATAGCTTCAACAACCTTGTCTGTAACTTCGTAAGCGCTCATTTCAGGCTGGAGGTCGTAAGTCGCAACCTTAGGAGAGTTGACGAGAATTCTGTCCTCGCCCTCATACTGCTTTTCTACGCCGCCGTTGAAGAAGAATGTAACGTGAGCGTACTTTTCTGTTTCAGCAATTCTGAGCTGCTTAAGACCCTTTTCGGAGATATACTGACCGAGTGTGTTGTTAAGGGACTGTGGCTTGAATGCGACCTTAACGTTAGGCATTGTTGCATCATACTGTGTAAAGCAAACATAAGTTACGGGGAAGAAGCCGTTCTTTCTCTCAAAGCCCTTGAAATCGGGGTCAACAAAGGTTCTTGTGATCTCACGAGCTCTGTCTGGACGGAAGTTGAAGAAAATGATGCTGTCGTTAGCCTTGATGCGATCTGTGCCGCTGATAACAGTCGGGATAACGAACTCATCGGTAACGTTGTCAGCGTAGGACTTTTCAACAGCTGCAACAGCGTCATCAGCCTGATTGCCCTCGCCGTAAACGAATGCAGCGTAAGCCTTTTCAACTCTGTCCCAGTTGTTATCTCTGTCCATTGCATAGTAACGACCGGAAAGGCTTGCAATTTTGCCGATGCCGATCTCGTTCATCTTTTCCTGAAGCTCTGCAACGAAGTCCTTGCCGCTCGTAGGAGGAACGTCACGTCCGTCGAGGATAGCGTGAACGAATACCTTTTCAAGTCCTGCCTGCTTTGCAAGCTTCAGAAGACCATAGAGGTGAGTGTTGTGTGAGTGAACGCCGCCGTTGGAGAGAAGTCCGAAGAGATGAAGAGCTGTGCCGTTCTTTTTGCAGTTGTCAACAGCTTCGTTAAGAGCCTCGTTCTTGAAGAAATCGCCGTCGTCAATGGACTTTGTGATCCTTGTAAGCTCCTGATAAACGATCCTGCCTGCGCCCATATTGGTGTGACCAACTTCGGAGTTGCCCATCTGACCGTCAGGAAGACCAACGCACATTCCGCTTGCGCCGATAGTTGTGTGGGGCCATTCTGCGAGGTATCTGTCAAGGTTAGGCTTCCTTGCGGCTGCAACGGCATTGCCGTAGGTATCCTTATTGATACCGCAGCCGTCCATAATGATAAGAGCGGTTGGTTTTTTTGCCATAAATATCAATCCTTTCATTTCATAGACAGAAGAATTTCGGAATAAGCCAGAAGCCGACATAGTAATTGGTCGTTCGGTCGAAAGGGTCGTAGTCCTCCCAGACCTTGTAGCCTAAACCGTAGTGATCCTTGCTGCCATTTCCATAATCGATAACGGTAAAACAGAAAACAGGAGGGAGCTTGTACCGCTTTGCACGGACAAGGTCGGTCGCAAAAAAGCCTGCAGAAAGGACGGCTAATGTGCATAAAAGCACGATGAACGCCCGTTTTGCGCTGATTTTTTTCGCCGCCCTCATTTATCGCTCTCTCCTGTTGATAGTCGTTAGAATCAGCCGTTTACAGCAGCCTGTACGATAGTGTTGAAGTCGTTAGCCTTAAGGGAAGCACCGCCGATAAGACCGCCGTCAACGTCAGGCTTGGAAAGGAGTTCAGCAGCGTTGCCTGCGTTCATAGAACCGCCGTACTGGATCGTAACAGCGTCAGCAACAGCAGCACCGTAAAGCTTTGCAAGAGTTGCACGAATGAATGCGCAAACCTCCTGAGCCTGATCTGCAGTAGCAGTCTTGCCTGTGCCGATAGCCCAGACAGGTTCATAAGCAATGATAGTCTTCTTGATATCATCAGCGGAAACGCCTGCGAGGTCAAGCTTGATCTGACGTGCGATAACTTCCTCTGTGATGTTTGCTTCTCTTTCAGAAAGAAGCTCGCCAACGCAAACGATAGGCTTAAGACCTGCAGCAAGAGCAGCCTTTGTGCGCTTGTTTACAGTCTCATCTGTTTCGCCGAAGTACTGACGGCGCTCGGAGTGACCGAGAACAACATATTCAACGCCGACTTCAACGAGCATATCAGCGGAAATTTCGCCTGTGAAAGCGCCGCTCTTTTCAAAGTGAACGTTCTCAGCGCCAACCTTAACGTTAGAGCCTGCGGTTGCGGCAACAGCAGTTTCAAGGTTTGTGTAAGGAACGCAAGCGATAACTTCAACCTTGCCCTCTGCATTAGCAACGAGCGGCTTGATAGCTTCGAGAAGCTCCTTAGCTTCGGGACGGGTCTTGTTCATCTTCCAGTTACCTGCGATAACAGCTTTTCTTAAAGTCTTATTCATGATAAAAACTCCTTTTTATATATTGAGATCACGCTTTAAAATCGGTTTAATTAAAAAGCGAAAATTTTTCCCATATAAGTATAACATAAAACGGTACTGTATATATTAAATTTATGTGAATATATTTAATATTAAATATATATCAAATAGACACATGGCTGAGTTATATTGAAAATCCGTTCAGCTGTCCTTTTCCGAAGCCGCACACCTGTAAACTATCGGCAAGCCTGTGTTTCCGCCGATAACGACCGTATCTCCGACTTCAATTTCGTCATAGTCATTGTCATAACAGCAGACGTACTCAAAAATCTCGCCGTTGATATCGACCGAGCAGAAATAATAGCTTCGTATATTGTAAAAAAGGTGCTGTTTGCGGTTGGACGAACCGATGCAGTCGGTCTGTTCATAGGGCAGAACGTGAAACTTCTTTTTGGCATTTTCTTTCGCCCAGCGTTCCTTTTTCTCGGTCACGACAGCATAGCAGGCGGTGACGTTCTGCTTTTTCAGTTCTCTTTTCAGCACCCACAGAAGCATAAGCACAAGAATACAGCATGCGGGGAGCGTTTCTCTGCTGTATAACAGGGAATATACCGCACCTGCGCCGAAAATTGCGATAAGCACGATGTTTTCCGCAAGGCTTTCCCTGCACCGGGTCTTTTTGTTTATCATTTTTATATCCTCATCGCAGACCTGCGAAGTGTTCTTCAGATATTCGTTTTCAATGTCGGAGCAAGTGAGCTGTCGCATAGCCGTCAAGCCTTTCTGTCGATTATATTCATAGCTTTTATCCCATTATAAACCAAGAAATGCACTTCGTCAAGGGGATTTTAATGCGTAATGCGTAATTCGTAATGCGTAATTATATTGTTCCGAAAATTCCCGGGCAAAGCCGTAATTTTGTATTGCGACGGGAGAATTGTTTCGTATATTTTGATGCACATTAAGAACCCGTCTTCACAAGCATATGCGCACGTCTTTTCGGCAAATTTTGCCGCAGACTGCGTTAAAAATCCTTGCCGGGCGAAAGCCCGCCTGCGGATTCTTGCCTTGTCTGCAACAAAATTATGCTTGAAAATCCGCACACATTTCTTATGAAGACAGGTTCTAAAAAAGAACCTTGTTTTCTCCGGATAAAACCATTGAAAACAGGGTTCTTTAGTTTTGGTAAGAAAAAATGCCTAAAATACGGGGTCTTAATGCGAATTCCATATCCGACCATTTCGGCATAACCATTCATATTACGTTGAATTGAAAATTCACTTACTTCGTTCGTGTATTTTGCTTCAAGGATAGATTTTGGAAAAACAGAATAGCGCAATTCACATTTTATAGATTTACGGAACTGATTTCTCACGTTCTGTTTAACTTTTTAAATGTGAATTGCGCCTTTTGATTTGATACTGATTACACTAATGCAACAGAACTTTTAGCCGTAGTTTAAGGTATTTCGCTTTTGCGGAAGCGACAATGGGACTACTCGCCCGGTGAACTCTCCTCTGCGCATCTATTAACGGTACCGAGTAGTAGGGTAACAGCTCGACATAAAGTGTATACGAACTTCCTGCAGGGGTTCCCTGCCCCCTTGACCCCTGCCACCCTTTAAAAAGCGTGGACGTAAACTTTATTGCTCTTGGTTTTACAGTACCTTTGAAAGAAACTCACGCAGACGTGGGTTCTGCGGATTTTCGAAGAACTCCTTTGGTGTATTCTGCTCCATTATATAACCGTCTGCCATAAACATTACTCTTGATGCGACTTCCCTTGCGAAGCCCATTTCGTGCGTTACGACTATCATTGTCATACCGTCCTTGGCGAGCTGTTTCATAAGCTCGAGGACTTCGCCGACCATTTCGGGGTCGAGTGCGGAGGTCGGTTCATCGAAAAGCATAACGTCGGGGTTCATTGCGAGTGAACGTGCGATAGCTATTCTCTGCTTCTGACCGCCCGAGAGCATTGCGGGGAATGAATTTGCCTTATCGGGAAGTCCTACTCTTTCGAGCAGTTCTTCAGCTTTGCTGTCGGCTTCTGCCTGCGTCATAAGTCCGAGCTTAACGGGGGCAAGCGTGATATTTTTCTTTATCGTAAGGTGCGGAAAGAGGTTGAAGTGCTGGAAAACCATGCCCATTTTTCGGCGCATAAGGTTGATATCCCTATCGTTTGCGTGGGTGATATCGCTGCCCTCGAAGAGGATAGTTCCCTCGGTCGGTATTTCCATAAGATTCAGACAGCGCAGGAACGTTGATTTACCCGAGCCTGACGGTCCGATAACAACGACTTTTTCGCCCTTATAGATATGCTCATCGATACCTTTGAGGACTTCATTGTCGCCGAAGGTCTTTTTTAATCCTTTAACGTCTATCACTCTGTCTTAATCTCCTTTCAAGCTTTGTAACGAAGTGCGAAAGCACAACTACCATTACGAGGTAGATTATCGCAACGGAAATGAGCGGCATAAATGCGGAATAGGTCTGAGAACGAATGATATCGCCGCCTTTTGTGAGATCCTGAACAGCGATATAACCCGAAACCGAGGTTTCCTTCAGCAGGACTATGCACTCATTTGCGAGCGCAGGAAGCACGTTTTTGAACGCCTGAGGAAGAATTATCGATATCATCGTCTGACGATAGTTAAGTCCGAGACTTCTTCCTGCTTCAAACTGTCCGTCGTCGATCGAAGCGATACCCGAACGGACTATTTCCGCAACGTAAGCGCCCGAGTTGATACCGAATGCGATTATCGCAACAAATATCTTTGAGATAGGGACGCTTGCAAAGATAACGAAATAAATTATAAGGAGCTGAACAACAACAGGCGTTCCGCGGATAACAGTAAGATAGATCCTGCATAAAAAGTTTCCGACCTTCATTTTGCCCGTCTTATCGTGCGTGAAGCGGACTATCGCAATGATGAATCCGAGCACCATTCCTATAAGAACGGAAAAAAATGTTATCAGAAGCGTTGTTCCGAGACCGTTTGCAAGATAATGCCAGCGGTCCTGCTCGATGAAATTCTGCTTAAAACTATCGACAAATCCCAAATCTACACTTCCCTTTCTGTTCTTTTATCAAATATTCGGCTTTTCCTAAAAATCGCCGCACATAAGCAGTTTTAAGTGCGGCGATGCATTTTGATATTTGAAGTAAAAATTACTTCTTTCTTACGATGATTACCTGATTGGATTCTGTGTAAGGATCGGAGAAGAGAACGTTCTTCATTCTGTCCTCGGTAACGGTCATACCTGCGCAGCCAACGTCTGCCTTGCCGGACTGAACTGCTGCGATGATGGAATCGAATGCCATATCATCTATACGGAGTTCATAACCGAGCTTGTCGCAGATAGCTGTCATGATATCAACGTCAAAGCCAACGATATTGTCGCTTTCCTTGTATTCGTAAGGAGGGAACTCAGCATTGGTAGCCATAACGAGAGTACCGTTGCTGTAGTCTGTGTCCTCGGGGGAAACATAAGGGAGCGTACCCTTTGTGTCGCCGCTGTAGTTGCTGCGGATATTTGCGAGAGTGCCGTCAGCTTCAAGCTCTGCGAGTGCGCCGTTGATCTTTTCCTGAAGCTCTGTGTTGTCGAGCTTCATAGCGATAGCGTATTCTTCCTTTGCGAAAGGTTCGTCAAGGATCTCGATATCGTCATTCTTGGAAACGAAAACCTCGGCAGGTTCGCTGTCGATGATAACTGCGTCTACCTTGCCCTGCTTGAGAGCCTGAACAGCGTCAGCGCCCTTTGCGAACTTTTCAACCGTTGCGCCCTCAATGCCGTCAGCGTATGTATCGCCCGTTGTACCGAGCTGAACGCCGATAGACTTTCCGTTGAGGTCGTCAATGGAGTGAACGGTATTTGCGGGAACGCCGCAGCCTGTGAGCATTACGGCAGCCATAGAAACAGCTGCTGCAATAGATAATAACTTTTTCATAAAGCATATCCTTCCTTTTTCATAAAATCTAACTTACATTATAGCACATCGGTACGCAGAATTCAACTGTTTCTATAAATTTTAATATTTATAGCATATTTATGCCGTAAAGCCCTGCAAAATACAGTATTTTTGTTGACTTTTCGTATAAAATGTGCTAAAATAGCCGTGAAATAAAGCAAAAAAGGTGAACTTACACTATGGATATGAAGAAAATTTCACAGGTAATGGACAATGCAATAAATTCGGGCGAGGAGGTCGGTGCGGCTGTCGTTATCGTCAGGGACGGAGCGCAGGTCGGCAGCTATGCCAGCGGTTACGCTGATGCCGAAAGCAAAAAGCCGATGCAGACCGACACTATCTGCCGAATGTTCTCCTGCTCAAAGATAGCAACTGCGGTCGCTGCCATGATATGCCTTGAACGTGGGCTTATCGCAATGGAGGACGAGCTGTGCCGCTTTATCCCCGAGTTTGAACACTCGGAATATTATGCCGACGGCAAGCTTTACCCTTGCAGCCGCAGGATAAAGGTTTCCGACCTGATGAATATGACCTCGGGCATCGCGTACCCTTGCGATGAAAAGGGCGCAGAATCGATAAATACCGTCTGGTATGAGCTTGACCGGAGCTACCGCAGGGGTAATATGATGACAACGGCTGAATTTGCCAAAAGAGCCGCCAAGTCCCCTCTTCTCTTCGATGTCGGAGCAAAGTGGATGTACGGTTCAAGTGCTGATATTATGGGCGCAGCCATCGAGGCGGCATCGGATATGGAATACCGTGATTTCCTGAAAAAGAACATTTTTGAACCGCTCGGAATGGACGATACCGACTTCTTCGTGCCAAAGGAGAAGCGTGACAGACTTGGCAAAATATATGAATGTGCGGGTAAAGAGCCGAAAGAGTTCACGGGCACTAACCTTGCGATATTTGACTTTGAGGAAAAGCCTAACTTCCAGTCGGGCGGAGCAGGACTTTTCTCCACGGCTGAGGACTATGCAAAGCTCGGAGCGGCACTTTCAACGGACGGCAAGGGTATCATAAGCCGCAAGACGGCGAATTTTCTCACGGTAAACTCGCTTTCGGAAAAGCAGAGGGAAACATTCACATGGGATTCGTGCAAGGGCTGCGGCTATGCAAACTTTATGCGAATTGTTGAAAACAGAAACAATGCAGGCATGACGGTTTCGGACGGCTCGTTCTGCTGGGACGGCTGGACGGGAACATACCTTATGAACGACCCTGCCGAAAAGCTTTCGATCTCTATCACAATGCAGCGCACAGGTGCAGGCACTACAAGACTTGCAAAGGCTGTTATCAATGCGGCGGAAAGCTCAATATAAATTAGGAATTCGAAATGCGGAATTCGGAATTATATAAGCTGATTTATTTAAGTTATCTAAAGTTATAAAAAACGGTGCAGCCACGAACATTAAATCGTGATTGCACCGTTTGTTTTATTCATTACTATGCACAGAATCGAAAAATTTAATTCCGAATTCCGAATTTAACTTAAGCCTTGCCAACAGAACCGAAGAGTTCCATCTTTTCCTTAACAGTAGCCTTGATAGCTTCTGCGCCGGGAGCGAGGAGCTTACGTGGGTCAAAGCCCTTGCCCTGCTGATCCTTGCCTTCTTCGATATACTTTCTTGTAGCTTCCTGGAATGCGAGCTGGCACTCTGTGTTTACGTTGATCTTTGCAACGCCGAGAGAGATAGCCTTCTTGATCATATCAGCAGGAATGCCTGTGCCGCCGTGGAGAACGAGAGGCATATCGCCAACCTTTTCCTTAACAGCTGCAAGTGTTTCAAAGGAAAGACCCGGCCAGTTTGCAGGATACTTGCCGTGGATGTTGCCGATACCTGCTGCGAGCATTGTTACGCCGAGATCAGCGATCTGCTTGCACTCGTTAGGATCAGCACATTCGCCCATACCAACAACGCCGTCTTCTTCGCCGCCGATAGAACCAACTTCAGCTTCGAGGGAAAGACCGAGAACGTCACAGGCATTTACAAGAGCAGTTGTCTTTGCGATGTTTTCAGCGATAGGATAGTGTGAACCATCGAACATGATGGAGGAGAAGCCTGCGTTGATGCAAGCCTTTGCGCCTTCAAAAGAGCCGTGGTCAAGGTGAAGTGCTACAGGAACTGTGATATCGAGTTCTTCGAGCATTCCGTTTACCATGCCTACAACAGTCTTATAGCCGCACATATACTTGCCGGCACCTTCGGAAACACCGAGGATAACAGGAGATTTGAGTTCCTGTGCTGTGAGGAGGATAGACTTTGTCCATTCAAGGTTATTGATGTTGAACTGACCAACAGCGTACTTGCCGTCACGAGCCTTGTTCAGCATTTCTTTTGCGGAAACGAGTCTTGACATAATAATATACATCCTTTCACGGGATAACACTATCCCATATTTAATATACGTTCATATTATACCACACACGTTCACGGATTGCAAGTATTTTTTGTTAATTTCTTATCATGCGCCGACAATAAAAAAGCAGGCATACAACAGAGTACACCTGCAATTTAACTTAAAGGTCGAGCGACTTGATGGTATCTGCTACCTTATCGCAGAGAGCCATACAGGTTTTCTTGGGGTTGCCGAGCTGGCTGAACATTGTTGCAGCGCCGTCTGTAACAGCGTTGAGAACGTCCGAAGCGAGCTGATTCTTGATAGATTCGCCAAGACCTGCGATGACAGTGCTTCTCATTACTGTAAACTTGCCCTTATCGCCTGTGATCCAGATCTGGTTCTCTCTGTCGATCTTCGGAAAGCAGATAACGGTATTGAAACCGTGCTTTACGATAGACGGAACGCCTGCCTCAAAGGTAACGTCCTTGATCTTGTCAAAAAATTCCTCTAATGTCATCGGCGTTTTTGTTTCGATCTTGATATTCTTAACTCCGAGCATTTCACCTAAACCCATATTTTTCCTCCCAAGAAACTACTCTCAGCCGCCGAAGAAGCTTGAAAGGCTGAAACCTGTCGGCATCGGCAGAGTGAACATATAAATTGTTGCAAAAAAGAAGCCTGCAACAGAGAAAGCAAGAACGATATATCTGTTCGGAAGATTCTTAAATGTTCCTACTATACCGAGCATAAACAATACTACCGAATAAATTACCGTAACAAGACCGAATGCATCACCGTTGGAATTGTCCTTTTTACCCTGTTCAAGAGTTGCATCGGACTGTTCGATAAGGTCATAGTATGTATCGAAGTAGCTTTCAACGTAGCCCTCCATTTCAAAGGGAGAAACGGTCTCTTCCTGTTCCAGCGCCCAGTTGATAGCATCAAGGAACGAATCGGTAACGTTATCATTGAGAAGCTGGTCAAGGCGCCATTCAGCTTTTTCAGCCGCCAGATCGTCCCCGCTCTCCTCAGCAAACTGCTGATCGAGCAGGACCTCATTGATCTGATTCCATATCATCATATCCTGCATATAATTCTGCATTGCAGTATTGTATTCGGAATTTGCTTCTGCGGAAAGGTTGTTGCTGACTGTGTAATTGGTGGATTGATTTCCTCCGTGAAGTGAACCGATCCACGATGCCCATGATGTCAAAAGTGCTGTTACACCCAAAAAGATCGCAACTATTATCTCAAGTGTTTTTTCTTTCTGTTCTGTTGTTCTTGTCGTTTTTTCCGTCTTTTTTTCATTATTTTCTTCTGACATAAAGATCCTCCTGCTGCCTGGTCGGTTTTTGCAGGGCAGACCTTCTGAAACTGATTTCTACGTCATCAGACAAGACTTGGGCGTGTAAATCATTTCAGAAGCGGAACAGCATCCCGAACCCGACAGAATATCTCTTCAGGTGTATATTATTCAGTCACCCAAGGAGTGCCGTCCTTCTTTGTGAATTTGCCTGTTGCTACCTGAACGATGTCAATGATATAGCCAATGCCGCAGCATCCGCCTGTGAGAAGCCAGATGATGCCTGTTCCGATCTTGCCGGCCATAAATCTGTGAACGCCTAATCCGCCAAGAAAGATAGTAATAAGAAGTGCAGGTACTTTTTCCATAATTAATTCCTCCATTTTGCGTATATCGCATTTTCATTTAAAATATGTAAACCACCTTTTCGGTGAGTTGCACATCCTTCCTGAATGTGTTGGATCGACATATAATTCATATTCATTTTTGTTTTGAAATATGCTGTCAATTTATTTGTTTTATTCTATTCATTATTATATCACAATTTTCGACAGTGTCAATATAAATTCATATTAATTTTATATTTTTAGTAATTTTTAGACATTCTTCTATATTAAATAGTAAAAAATCAGCATAAATTGTTCATAATCACAATTTATGCTGATTTATTATAATATTATAGGGGAGCTTTTCATTCGTCCGCTTCATTATCTTCAAGCTGTGCTTTCAGAACACGGTTGTTTTTCATTGCGCAGAGCGACATTGAAATACAGCTGATAATGATTATCTGCCACTGGATAATAAGGGCAATATCACTCAATTCATGCTCCGAATGAAAAATTCGGGTAATTACTACAACTTCCAGAACTATATAAGTAGGTATAATCCACTTTGCCGACCAGCCTTTTGCAAATTTGGTGTTCATTATTCCCTTTTTAGCAGTCATATAGGCATATATGATATAAAATACAAAAACAACGGCAAATAATGCAAGTGAAACTGCCATGCCCCAAAGATCGTTGGCATTGCCGCAAACCATCGTCAATATAAGCGCTGCAGCCAGCACAACAAAAAACATCGCTTTGAAAAGTTTGCAGCCTATCTCGTGATTTTCGGACTTCTGCATTTCGTCATAGCCTGCCTCATCAAAGATAGTTCCCGATAATGCGTTTTTATCGTTAGCCATTATTCTTCCTCCTTGTTCTGTTCATCAAGCACCTTGTTGTTTTTCAATCCGCAGAAGTAAAGCACGAAATTTTCTGCGGAAATCATTGCACACAGCACGGCAAGAACAACGCAATCCGTCATTTTGTCCGAAGCGGAGATAAGATGACCTGCACCCAAACCGAAAACAATAGCAAATAAAGCCGTCAAAATTGCTTTTGCAAGACTTCCCGTTGAGAATGAAAAAGCCGTGATCCCGTTGATAACTCCCGCTTTCGCTGCACGGAGAGCGTATATGCAGTAGCAGACTATCGCCGCCGCAAAATAGCTGCCTGCGACTATCACGACAGGAATAGTTGTATCAACAACACAGCTTATAACGTACCACACGACCGTCATTGTGAGCGAAGTGATATAGAGCTCACGAAAGCATCGGAAACCGATATTTTCGCTTTTGCTCCGCTGTCGCTCGTCCAGCCCGTAGTCGCTGAAAACAGTCACATAATTTCTTTCCTTTTTAGTTTCTTTCATATCAGTCACCCTCCCAGAAGATCTCGTCAAGTGTTTTCCCCAATGCTTTGCAGATATCTATACAAAGATTAAGCGTAGGGTTGTAGTCGCCCTTTTCGATCGCGTTTATGGTCTGCCTTGAAACGCCCGATTTCTCGGCAAGCGTCTGCTGTGACATATCGAGAGCCGCCCTTGCGGATTTGAGTTTAAGATTCTTTGCCACCCTATCACCTCCGACAGATTTATAATAGCATATATTTTACAGTTTGTCAAGTATATTTTACATATTGTAAAATTCATTTTCATTTGGACAACAAAAATCCCCGAGAAAGAATATTTTCTCGGGGTCGGTTTGTATAAGAAATTCAAATGCAAATTTAGTGTGCAATTCGAAAAAATAACGGAGCAAAATAATTACGCATTACGAATTACGCATTACGCATTAATTAATTTCCCGTTGCCGTAACGCTCTCCGTTTCCGTTTTCGGCGGAGCGGTCGTTACAGCCGTCTTTTTATCTTTCTGAGTGGTGGTTTTCTTCTCATCGGTGGTCTGCTCGGTGTTTTTCTTGTCTTTTTTCTTTTTGCCACCCGAAGCTGTGGTTTCGCTCAGAGTTGTTTCGGTTTTCGTAACGGTCGTGACTACCGAGCCTGTCGGTGAGCTGTAGAGGTCCTCGATATGCTTTATCAGAGAAGAAGTGTTTGCGGCGAAGCAGTTATCGATGAAGAGAACGTCGGTCGCACCTATTTTCCTGATATAGTTGACTGCGTTCGTGCCGAAATAGCGGATATCGATAACGTAGATCTCCTCAAAATTATTGACGAGGAACGGCACAAAGGCATTGCCGTAGGACTCCTTGAAAACGACTATCTTCCTGCCATTTTGGGTGCTTGTTGTTATCTTCGTATGGATAGCGTCCGCGCCGAGGAACATTCCGTAGCAGTTTGCGCCCTCGACATACTCATGGAAAAGTGCGCCGCCGTTTTTCGGTGCAAGCGTATCATAATAGTAGGTCTGGACGGAGTAGGTCACATCGGGCGGCAGGAAGTAATGGAACTGCTCGGGGGCATTGGCGAGGGTGATATCGTTCGTATAGCCATAGAGCGAGCCGACAAAGCCTTCCTTGACCTTTTCGGTATAGTCCGTGATAGGGTGATATTCCATTCCAAGTGCTTCGCAGAAAGCTGTATAAGCATAGTATGCGCCGAGCGGCGACCAGTGGTGATCTGTCCGCAGGTAGATATACTCGTCGGTATGCTCTTCAAGCTTGGAATAAGCGTCTATCGGGGTAACATCGGGCGAAAGGCAGCTATAGATATAGTCTATCGATTCCTTTTCCGAGGAAGAATATTTGCTGTATTTTTTCGGGAGATAGAACTCGACCGAAGTCGGGACTACCATATTGTAGACATTGACATTGCCGAGCGAAGCCTTATACTTATTGATTATATCGGCATAACGCGCGCCCTGCTTTTTGTTTCCGCCGAAGAGCATAACGCCTGCGTCCTCGCCGTACATTTTTACGCCGTCAACGACGATGCCGTTATTTGAGAAGTCGGCAATTCCGGTTGTTTCCGATTCGGTCTTTTCAGTAACGGCAGAGGTTTCCGTTACCGCATTCTCGTTTTCCTGCGGCACATTATCAGCAGCAGGTACTGTCGGCTGAACATCAGGTTCTGTCTGCACAGGCTCGTTTTGGACGGGAGTTTCTTCAAGCGAATTGCCCTCATCATCGGCAACGATATCGACCGCACCGTAGAAAGTCGGAGAGCTTATTCCCATTGCTTTTTTCATGCGCGAATTCAGCACAACAAGCTGTTCACGGAACGGAACAGTATCGGAAAAATGCTCCGCGATCCCGCTGAAATATTCGCCGCTGAACAGCGCTTTAGCCGAAAATTCGGGCATGGGAGCAAGCTCACGCTTTTCCAGTTCGGAGGTTTTCGGACGAGGCAGGACAGCGAGCAATACTGCTGTTACTGCGATCACGCCGAGTATCACCGCGATGCTTATTTTATTGTAAAGCTTAACGTTCTTCTTGTAAGCCTTTGCGGCTTCTATTCTCTTTTCGAGCGAAGATCCTTTGTCTTTTGAACTCATTTGCGATTATCCTTTTTGAGTAAAAATATATGTGAAAACTCATTTCAGCTTAAAAATAAGCTCTATCGTATCGGAATCCTTAATTTTCATGACAAGTCTGCCGTTCCCGATCCTTGCCTCCATCTCCTTTGCCGAATCATCGAAAGCAATAAGATATACTCCGTTGTTTTCTGTGACAGTTCCATTATGCGTTTTGCCGTTCAGCGTAAAAGTCACATTCTTCCCGTCTGTGCAGAAAAATTTCGGTCCATTGGAGTCGAGCTGCAGCGATGCGCCGGACACAGTTTTTCCGTTGACCGTCATCTGCTCTATCTTCCATTCCGAGGTTATATCCGCATTTTTCGCAGCATTGCCGCAGGAACAAAGACAGCAAAGCATAATAAGTATGGCAGATGTAAAAATGATGATCTTCTTCATAATGATGACCTCCGTATAATTTTGTCAATTTGCCAAAAGCTTTGTTGATTCGTCATAAAAACGTCAGAATCTGAAATAGAGGAACGGGTTATAGGTCTGACCGACAAGCATTACCGACGAAACGGCGAGCAGTGCGATACAAAGCACCGTTCGGATAACACTTGAAACGGCGAATACTCCGCCCGACTTGCGCTCGATGTGACGGACTTCCTCATCGAGCAGGCGTGAAATTGGCATTGAAAGAACTACTGCCGCGATAATAAGGTAGAGGTTGCTCATAAGTGCCGACTTCGTGACTTCATCATAAAGAGGTATACCGCCTGAGCCGAACATCGCGCCGAGGCAGGAGCCGAGCTGACCGAGGTCGGTAAAATAGAACACTGCCCAGCCGATAAGTATGAAGAAAAGCGCATAAATATGCGAGAAAAACTTCGGCAGCTTGTCAAGAACCTTCAGCATAAAAAGCTTTTCGAGGATTATCAGCACACCGAAGCCCATACCCCATATAATGAAGTTCCAGCTTGCGCCGTGCCAGAGTCCCGTGAGAAACCATACTATTGCGAGGTTGAGTATCTGATGCTTGCGGTTTCCGCCGAGCGGAATGTAAACATAGTCACGGAAGAACGAGCCGAGCGAGATATGCCATCTTCGCCAGAACTCCGTTGCCGAGCGTGAAATATACGGGTAGTTGAAATTTTCGGGGAAATGAAAACCAAACATTTTTCCAAGACCTATCGCCATATCGGAATAGCCCGAAAAATCAAAGTAAATTTGCAGCGTGAACATTGCAACGCCGAACCAAGCGGCTGCGACCGAGGTAGGAGCTTTCTCAAATGCAAGCGAATTTGCGGCAAGCTGACCGACCGTGTTTGCGATGATAACTTTCTTTCCAAGTCCGCATATAAAACGGATAAGTCCCGAGTTGAAGTCCTCTGCGGTCGTTCTGCGTTCGTCTATCTCAGCCGCAACGCTTTCATATCGGACGATAGGACCTGCAACGAGCTGAAAGAACATCGAAACATAGAGCAAAAAGCTCAAAAACGAATGTTGAGCCTTGACTTTTCCGCGGTAAACATCGACCGTATAGGAGATAGTCTGGAACGTATAGAATGAAATTCCTATCGGGAGCGAAAACGTCGGCTCACGCAGCGAAAGTCCCGTCAGAAGATTTATCTGATGAATAAAAAATGCGCTGTATTTGAACACGAAAAGTATGCCGAGGTTCACAACGAGCGAGAAAACCACGCCAAGCACGGGATGCCCTTTTTTTCGCACGCGGCATTTTTCGATAAAAAGCCCATTAAAATAGTCAACGGCTGCGCTGAAAATGAGCAGCAGCACCCACACGGGTTCTCCCCATGCATAAAATGCGAGCGAAAACAGTGCAAGCACAAGGTTTCGCAGCTTTGCCGACCTCGCCGAATAGTAAAACACAAGGCAAAGCGGCAGAAAAACATATATAAATATAAGGTTTGAAAAGACCATTTCTATCCAATGCTCCCAGTTATTTTTTCAGCTTTGTTTCCTCGGCATCAATGATGCTCATAAGCTCTTCGAGCGTTTTGCTGCTCTTTTTCTTTCTTACGGGAGCGATATTTTCTTTCGGAACTACTGCGTTTTCGGGGATAGTGGAAACTGCTTCGGCAGCAGGCTTTTCCTCTGCGGAAACAGTCGGCTTGTCGTTTTTCTCGAAGTAATTCTTCACGCTTTCGTCAAATCCCGATTTTGCGGCAGCTTCTTCCTGAATATTTGCAAGGCTGTCGGGGATAACATTGCTGACGTGAGGAGTGAAAACAACACGTTCGCCCTCGGAGCTGCGCACTGCATCTGCGGTTATCCTTGTGGGAGCGGCGGCATAAGCAGGTTCGCTGCCCGATGAAGCTTTCGCAGATGCGCTGACGGGAGATGTGTGCTTTGCAATGCCGCTGATGCGTTCAAGGCGTTCATTCGGCGTTTCGTTCTCGGGGATACGGACGGGTTCTTTTTCTTCGGCAACGAAATCGGCTCTGCCGTTGCTGTCAACGGTAAGGCGCGACTTCGGGCGCAGATCGTCCTCATCAAAATCGAAATCACGGCTTCTCGGACGTCTTACAACGAGTGGAGATCCATCGCTTCTTTCCGGACGGCGGGGTTCGGGCGCTTCATCTTCAAACTTCGGTTTTGTAATGGTTACGGCAGGAGCTTCTTCCTTTCTGCGCGAATTTATAACATCATCGATATCATCGAGTGAAGAGGCTTCACGTTCAAGCGCTTTGAGCCTGTTTATGCGGACTACCTGAACTGCTATTATAATAGTAAGCGGAATGATAAGCACGATGATTATTCCGACCGTGCTTGTGGCGAAGTCGATGAACTTTCCGAACGCTTCGAGCTGCCATACAGCCTTTGCGATAACAGCGGATTTTTCCACGCGGAAGGTTTCGTTATCGGGTGCAACGTCAAATTTTACTATGTAAGCCCCGTCCTGCACTTCGGTAACACGTGTCAGAACAGTATATTCGCCGATCTTACAGAGGATAACGCTGCCTGCTTCGATGGAATCGTTCTCCGACTCCTTGGCAACGATTATCGTTCCCTGCGGTATGCTCGTTTCCATATTCACGGCTTTTGTTCGGTAAAAGCAGTAGCCGAAAACGCTTGTGGCAGTGTTGTCCTTGTGAAAAACAACGCCTATGAATATCATTGCTGCGATAACGGCAATGAGAAGTATTATCAATATTATCTCCGCAACGGAAAAGGCGGAAAATTTCTTATTGGTTCGTGACATCTGCGGTTCGTCCTTTCAAAAATTCGCATTCCTTTATAACTTTATAAACAGATAAAAATATTATAGCATACTTTTTTACAAAATAAAACCCCCAAAGCACTAAAATTTCTTAAAAATCTTAAATTTTGCTTAATTCGTTCTGTATTTTATTGACAAAACCGCGAAACGGTGCTATACTCTTAACGTTAAAAAATCAATATTTACGATATAAGCACATTTTAAGCTGTGCTTGCCAAGGAAGGAAGTTCTAAATGAAAAAGTCAAAGCTCTTATCCCTCGCTATTGCAGGTATTCTTGCCGTTTCGATGACAGCCTGCGGAAATGCAAACTCCACCCCCGACGGCGGAGAGATCACGACCTCCGAGATCACAGAGGCTGAAACCGTTGTAAACGAAACAGAAGTTGAAACAGAAGAAACAACAGCCGAAGCTGCCGATGCTGACAGCGTTATCGACCGCGAGGGCAACCTTGTTGAAGTTCCCGCAGAGATCAACACTATCATTTCCGCAGCTCCGTCCGTAACGGAAATTCTCGCAGGACTTGGACTTGCTGACAAGATCATCGCGGCAGACAAGTATTCCGCTGACGTTGGGGGCATTGATCCTGCTGTATGCACACTTGATTTCTACAACCTCAACACAGAAGAACTCGTTGCCCTTGCTCCCGATGTTATCATCATCAACGGCATTTCCGACAACGGCGACACCGACCCTTATGCTGAACTTAAAGCAGCAGGCACAAACGTTGTTTACATTCCGTCCGCTGTTTCTCTTGACGGCATCAAGGACGACATCGCTTTCCTCGCAGCTTACACACGCACTTCCGACAAGGGCGATGAACTCATCGGCACTATCGACAGCTGCATCAGCGATATTTCCGCAAAGGCTGCAAATATCACCGAAAAGAAGTCCGTTTACTTTGAAATAAGCGCAGCTCCTTACCTTTACACAACAGGCAGCGGCACATTCCTCAACGAGATCATCGAGCTTGTCGGCGCAGAGAATATCTACGGCGGCGAAGAGGGCTGGATATCCAACTCCGATGAAACTGTTATCGCAGCTGACCCCGATGTTATCCTCACAAGCGTTGCCTATGACGGCTACGACTTCAACGAGATCACAGCAAGAGAGGGTTGGGACGTTCTCACAGCTGTAAAGAACGGCGAGGTTTATCAGGTAGGTGCAAACGAAACGAGCCGTGCATCTCAGCACGTTGTTGACGGCATCAACGAGATCGCATCTGCAATTTACCCCGACGTTTATGGCGAAAATGCAAACGTTACAGCCTGCAGTTCCGCAGCTGACCTTGCAGCTTAACGCAGGGTGAAGCGCCTTAACTTAACAGCAAAAATAACGGCGGTGATACTCTGTGCATTCGCTTCCCTCGTCATTGGAATATGCGTGGGAAGTGTCACGGTATCACCGCTTCATATTTTTGCGGCAATAAAAAATGCGTTCTTCGGCGTTCCGCTCCCGAGCGATGTCAGTGAGGGCGAGGTCAGCATAATCGCAGGGATAAGACTTCCGAGGGTGGTTCTGGGCTTTATTGTCGGGGCGGCTTTTTCCGTCAGCGGTGCAGCTGTCCAGTCGGTTCTCCGCAATCCCCTCGCCTCCCCTTTCACGCTCGGAACTTCAAGCGGCGCATCACTCGGTGCGAGCCTTGTCATTGTCACGGGTTTTTCGCTTTTCGGCAGCTACTCGACAGCAGCAGGCGGTGCGATATTTGCAGTTGCAACGATGTTTATAATGGTAGCTTTTGCACGGCGGCTCGACCGAAGCCTGCAAAGCAGTACGGTAGTCCTAACGGGAATGGTGCTTTCGCTTTTCATAAGTGCTTGGGTAAGCCTTATGGCGACATTTTCGGACGAAAGATACCGCCAGCTCATCAAGTGGCAGAACGGCAGCTTTGCAGGAAGAGGCTTCGGATATTCGGCGGTTCTGCTCGCAGTTTTTGCGGTATGCTTCACCGTATTTATGATTAACTCAAAACAGCTCGACCTGCTGACGTTCGGCGATGAACAGGCGATGTCGATAGGCGTGAACACCTCTGCCGCCAAGACGATACTGCTTGTGCTTGCGTCCGTGCTTTCGGGAACGGCTGTCGCTTTCGCAGGAGTTATCGGATTTGTTGACCTTATCGCTCCGCATATCACAAGGAAAATTTTCGGCCCGAAGCATAAGCTCCTCCTGCCGATGACAGCGCTTGTCGGCGGTGCGTTTATGACGGTATGCGACATTGCGGCAAGAACGCTTGCAGTTCCGAACGAGCTTCCTGTCGGGGTCATAACCTCGCTCATTGGCGCGCCGTTTTTCGCAGCGGTTTTCTTTAAAAGGAGAAAGTGAAGCTATGCTCGAAGTAAAAGAACTTTCCTGCGGATATGGAAATGATACTATTGTAGAAAATGTGAGCTTTTCAGTAAAAGACGGAGAGATACTTTCAATAACGGGGCCGAACGGCTGTGGAAAAACAACGCTCCTGCGTGCTTTGTGCGGAATTATCCCCTATAAGTCAGGCAGTGCGCTCATCGGCGGAAAAGAGATACGCTCAATGTCCCGTGAGGAGCTTTCGGCGAATGCCGCACTTCTTTCGCAGACGGGCGCAGGCGGCGAGTACAGCGATTTTACCGTCCGTGAAACTGTAGCACTCGGAAGATACGCAAAAAGCAAAGGCTTCGGCTCGAATAAAGCCGATGAAGCCGCCGCAGAGGAGTATATGAAAAAAACAGATACTCTCCCCATCGCAGACAGCGTTATAACCGAACTTTCGGGCGGTCAGCTCCAGCGAGTTCTTCTTGCAAGAGCATTCGCGCAAGAGCCGAAGATAATCTTCCTTGACGAGCCTGCGAACCACCTCGACCTGAAACGTCAGATAGAGCTTATCGAAATGCTCAAAGCCTGGGCGGCAGACGGAAAAAGCGTTGTAGGTGTTTTCCATGACCTCAACCTTGCCGCCGAGCTTTCGGACAGGATAATGGTGATGAACGAGGGCAGGACGGAGATACTCGATTCGTCGGAGAATGTATGCCGTTCGGAAAAGCTGAATGAGATATACGGTTTTGATATAAGGTCTTATATGCAAAAGACATTGAAAAAGTGGGAATAAACAAATATTCCCCAAAATAGTGAAGCCAAATGCCGATCAAGTTAAGCACAGCTTGCGT